>Ga0272443_10000037_pt1 | contig 267942 bp, 202 predicted proteins | sample SSMAcet12_FD_193581 | JGI IMG/M metagenome (GOLD analysis project Ga0272443, IMG submission 193581) | Marine sediment archaeal communities from Little Sippewissett salt marsh, Falmouth, MA, United States - SSM-Acet-12 | ecosystem: Environmental > Aquatic > Marine > Wetlands > Sediment ... | reverse complement strand
GGGCACGGACGAGCAGAAGGAAGACCTCGAAGTTGTCCGCCAGTCGCAAAGTGAGGCGCTGGAGCAAGCCCGTGCGGCCCTGGCGGAAGCAGAGGACCCGGCCTCGGCCCAAGCCCTGGATGCGGCGACCGGCCACATGGAAACCGCGGTGGATCGTCTGGTCCAGGCGAATGAGTCGTCTTCGGTCGGCGAGTTGATGCCGGCTCTGGGAGCCGAGCAGTCGGCCTATCAGGAACTGCTCAAGCTCAGACAGCGCGAGCATCAGGTGGCACGCGGCCAGAATTCCAGTCGTTCCGCCAGCGCCAACTCGTCTTCCTCTCGTTCGCAACAGCAACTGCAACAGTTGGAACTGACGCAGGAAGAGAACCGCTACGAAACGCAGCGCATGGCCCAGTCGCGCGACCAGCAAACCCAACGCGAAGACCTCCAGGTCCTCAACCGGCTCCGCGACCTCGCCCGGCGGCAAAATGAAATGGCCGAGCGCCTCCGCGAAGCGCAGGCGGCGCTGCGCGAGGCAGAGAACGAGCAGCAGCGCGAAGAAGTGCTGCGGGAGTTGCGGCGTCTGCGCGACGAACAACTCGAAGCGATGCGCGACATCGACGAACTCCAGCAGCGCATGGAAAGCCCGGAGAACCGCCAGCGCATGGCCGAGGCCGGCCAGCGACTCGATGATTCCCGCTCGCAAATGCGTCAGTCGGCAGAAGAACTGGAGCAAGGCATGGTCTCGCGGGCCATCACCTCGACGACACGAGCCGGGCGACAGCTCGACGAGATGCGTGATGAATTCCGGCAGCGCACCTCGAATCAACTCAGTGAGGCCATGCGAGATCTGCGGGACGAGACGCGACAACTCGATGAACGGCAGCAGGAGATTGCGGAAGAGATACGGGAGCAAATCGATTCCCGCCAAAAGACGCTCCGCAACTCTGAGGGAAATCTCGAACTGGCCGAACAGATCGAGCAGCAACAGGAACGCGTGGAAGAATTGATCGACCAGATGCGCGACTTGAGCGAGCAGTCGGAGACCTCCGAGCCACTCGCATCGAGGAAGCTATACGATACGCTGCGCCAGGCAAGCACGGGCAATGTGGACCGTGCCCTGGAAACGACCGGCGAACTGCTGCGCCGCAACTTTCTGCCGCAAGCCCAGGAGGTGGAGCGACAGGCCGCTGAAGGCATTGGGGAGATGCGGAGAGGCGTCGAGGAGGCGGCGGAAAACGTGCTCGGGGACGAAACGGAGGCACTGCGTCTGGCGCGACAGCAGATCGATGAGTTGATGCGGCAAGTTGACGAGGAAGCCTCGCAGGCCAACCAGGCCAACGGCGAACGAGAGGGCCGCCCGAATGAGCGTCCGGGTCAACGACCTTCCGGCCGAGCTCAGGGTCAAAGGCAGGCCGAAAACCCAAGCGAGGTGGGCCAGCCGGGCTCCCCGCGCAACGAGACACCACCCCCAAACACCGAGGCCCGGACGGCCCAGGCCGGCGGCCGAAGAAATCAGGGCGATCCGGCAGGTTCTGGTGGCGGCCAATCGGAATCCGGACGCTGGGACGAGCTTGGCGAACGAGGACCGCTGACGGGCCAGGACTACCGCGAATGGTCGGACAACCTGCGCGACGTCGAAGAGATGCTCACGGAGCGCCAATTGCGCGAAGAGGTGGCCCGGGTGCGCGACCGCGCCAGGACCATGCGGGCCGAGTTTGTCCGCCACGGAACAGAACCTCAATGGGACCTCGTTCGGTCGCAGATCATGCAGCCGCTGACCGAATTACGGCAACAGATCGGCGAGAAACTGGCGCAGCTCCAATCGGATGAAGCGCTGGTCCCCATCGATCGCGACCCGGTCCCGGATCGTTACGCCGAACTGGTCCGCCGGTATTTCGAGAATCTGGGGGACAGCGATTGATGCCGGGATTGGGAACGATCACAATTCCTGGAAGCCACTGGATCTGGCCGGCCGGGGTTTTGCTCCTGGTGGCCGGCATGCTCATGGTCTGGGCTTATCGGCGGGCGCCCCAGATCGGGCTCACCCATGCGCTGGCGTTCAGTCTCAAGCTGCTGGGCCTCGCGGCCCTGGCCGTGTGTCTGATCGAGCCACTTTGGAGCGGCCGACAAGCCAAATCAGGCGCGAATCTGTTTGTGGTGGTCGCCGACAACAGCAGCGGCATGAATATTCGCGATCGCGGCAGCACGCAGAGTCGCGCCGAGATCCTACAGGCGACCCTCCAATCCGGCACTTCCGATTGGCTGGCGGCGCTGTCGGAGAATTTTCAACTCCGTCAATACCTCTTCGATTCTCGCCTGCGTCGGACCACCGATTTCTCTGAACTGGCTTTCGACGGCACCGCCACCGACATGGGCGCCGCGCTGAAAACGTTGGACGAGCGGTACCAGGGCAGACCCCTGGCCGGGGTACTCCTGATGACAGATGGCAACGCGACCGACATTAGGGAGCCGTCCTCAGATCTATCGGAGCTACCCCCGATCTATCCTGTCTTGATCGGTCAGGCCCGCCCTCCGCGCGACCTTGCGCTGACGAACATCTCCGTGAACCAGACCTCATTCGAAGATGCCCCGGTCACGATCCAGGCCAAGGTAGAGGCCACCGGATGCGCAGGGCAAACCGTCTCGATCGATCTCATGGAGAACTCAGGTCGACTGGTTGAAAGGCAACAGTGGAGCGTTCGTCAGAGCGAGACGGAACACGTCGTTCGGTTCCGAGTGCGGCCGGAGCAGACGGGCGTCCTGTTCTATCAACTCCGAGTGGCTGAGATGTCACGGGAGACACCACCGGACGAAATCGATTCCGAATCCGAAGCGACGCTGGCCAATAACGTGCGAACCCTCGTCGTGGATCGGGGCAAAGGCCCCTACCGCATTCTCTACGTCACCGGGCGGCCCAACTGGGAGTATAAATTCCTTCAGCGGGCTATGAGCGAAGATGAGCAGGTGCATCTGGTGGGCTTGATCCGCGTCGCGAAACGCGAACCGAAATATGATTGGCGGGGTCGAACGGGCGAACAGAGCAATCCGCTCTATCGCGGCTTCGAACCGACGGAAGCCGACGAAGCGGAGCAATACGACCAGTCGGTCCTCGTGCGTTTGAACACACGGGATCAGCGCGAATTGCGCGATGGGTTTCCCACGACCCGGGAAGAACTGTTCGAGTATCACGCGGTCATTCTCGACGACGTGGAGGCCGAGTTCTTCACGCACGACCAAATGGATCTGTTACGACGTTTCGTCACCGAGCGTGGCGGTGGGTTTCTCATGCTGGGCGGCCGGGAGTCATTCCGACAAAGTAACCTTCAGCACACTCCGATCGCCGGCATCCTGCCGGTCTATCTGGACCGTCTGCCGGCCGACCGACTGACACTCCAGATGCGCCTGCACCTGACGCGAGAGGGCTGGTTGCAGCCGTGGACGCGCCTCCGTGACAATGAAGGCGAGGAACGGCAGCGCCTGGCGGAGATGCCTGAGTTTCGTGTGCTCAACCGCATTCAGGCGGCCAAGCCCGGCGCCCGTGTCGTCGCCACTCTGGGAGATAACGAGGACCAGCAATTCCCCGCCCTGATCGTGCAGCGGCTGGGCAACGGCCGGACAGCGGCACTGACGATCGGTGACGTATGGCGTTGGGGCCTGCGCGATCCGGAAACGCACGAGGACATGGACAAGTTCTGGCGTCAGACGCTGCGCTGGTTGATCGCTGACGTGCCCGATCGCACATCGCTGCTGGCCAAGCACCAGGCCGATGAGATCGGCCGGCCGACGCGGCTTCAGGTTCGAGCCCTCGACAAGTGTTTTGAACCGCTCGACAACGTCTCCGTTTCGATAGAGGTGCAGGAACCAAGCGGAGAATCGGTACCGTTGACCGCCGAGGCAATGATGACCGAGAGCGGTCTGTTCGAAGCATCCTATGTGCCGCACCGAAGTGGCGACTACGTCGCACAGGCCACGGTGACGGATGCCAACGGAACCGAACTGGACCAAGCAACAGCCGGCTGGGCGGTCGACCTGGAGGCGGTCGAGTTCGAGTCCGTCAAGACCAATCGCCCTTTGCTGGAACGAATCGCTCGACAGACTGGCGGCCGACTCATCGAGCCCGATCAATTGGATCGTTTCGCGCGCGGCCTGCCCCATCAGGAGGTGCCGATTACCGAGGCCTGGACCAGGCCTCTTTGGGATTTGCCAGGCGTTCTCCCGACGCTTTTTGTGTTCGTGGTGACTTGCTTCGTCGCGGAATGGGCCCTGCGTCGGCGGAAGGGGATGCCATGATGCGAACAGCGATATCGTTAATCATCGCACTGAGCTTTGCTATCGTCTTGCCGGCACCGGCGAACGCACAGGAGCAAACCGTGATCGTCGTCGTCGGAGCAGCGGGAACCGATGAATACGCCGCCCAGTTCGCCGAGTGGACGGACGCCTGGAAGCAGGCATGCTCGACGAGCAATGTGACATTCCTCACGGTCGGTCTGGATGAAAGGCAAGAACTCTCCGACCGGGCGCGTTTGGAGAGACTTCTCGGGGAACAAGCCCAGCAGACTGCCGCCGCTCTCTGGCTGGTACTGATCGGACATGGAACCTTCGATGGCAGGACGCCCAAGTTCAATCTTCGCGGTCCTGACATCTCAGCCGACGATCTGGCCCGCTGGCTCGAGCCCGTACACTGCCCGATCGCGGTGGTCAATACAGCGTCGTCCAGCGCTCCGTTTCTGAAAGAGCTGTCGGCACCGGAGCGCGTGATCATCACGGCGACCAAGAGCGGATTCGAACAAAACTACACGCGGTTCGGGCAATATGTGGCCGAAGCAATTGTCGAGCCTGCAGCGGACCTCGACAAGGACGGGCAGACCTCGCTGCTGGAGGCCTTCTTGACGGCTTCCCATCGAACAAGCGAGTTCTACGCAGCCGCCGGACGGTTGGCTACCGAGCACGCCCTGCTGGACGATAATGGCGATGCCCTGGGCACGCCGGCCGATTGGTTCCGAGGCATCCGGCCCGTGCAGAGAGCCAGTGACAATGCCTCGCTCGACGGATACCGAGCGCATCAGTTTCATCTGCGCTACAGCGAAGCCGAGGCCCGCATCCCGGCCGGTCTGCGGGCCAAGCGCAACGAACTCGAACTCGAGGTGATGAGGTTGCGAGATGCGCGGGCGCAGATCCCCCAAGAAACGTACTTCTCAAAACTGGAAGCCCTGCTGATGGAGATCGCTCGCCTTTACGAAACGATCGAGGAACCGAACGATACGTGACGGCATGAGGTGCCAGGGCACGTTCGCGATGACCTCCACAAATCAGTAGAACAGATCTTTCACGCGCTTGCGGGTTCGTTTGATAATGTTCGGCACACTCTGCTCGCTGAGGATATCCACAATCCACCCTGTCCCCAGAGGGACCGGCCCGGGATCGGTGTACACGCGATAGTAGGCCAAGACCTGCGGACGTTCCCCCGGGAACACCTCGAGAATCCACTGTCCATAGGTATCCACAATGGTCTCTTTCAGCTTCAGTCCGGGCCAGGGGAGCTTCTTCCAGAAGCGCTGCACACGATCGCCTTCGCGCGTCGCCCAGCACTTCAATCGATACTTCTTGACGTACCCCATCGGCAACTGAAGCTGCCAATCGACGACCACAGCACCATCGTCCGAACTCTTTATCACCATCTCTTTGACGTTGGGGACGAACTCCGGGTACTTCGCGTAGTCCCCCAGAACACCGGACACCTGATCGAGCGTGCCTTCGATCAGCCCCATGGCTTCAAACTCCTCGGTGTTCTTCTCCGCCCCCGGCACTCTTCGTACAACGACCTTTCCTCTGAGAATCGACGCGCGGTATTTCTCAAACAGGCGATTCTTGGCCGCCTCGTTGCGCGCTTCAACATAGGCCGTGTCCATCAAGATATAATCATGGGCCTCCCCAAGCGTTTCGACTCGATCCGCTTCAAGTTGCTTCAGGATCGCCTGGTCTCGCTCCGCAGCCTGCGCTTGCCCACTGTCGCGCCAGGCACGAGCCCGGTTGAAATGAAAGACGAAACGGTCCGCACCCGACCCATACTTGCCCTCGATGCAGAAGGTGAACGCTTCGCGGGCTTCCTGGAATCGCTGCAACTTCGCCAGCGCCACCCCAAGATTGGCGTGGGCATAACAGTAGTCGGGATCGAGGTCGATAGACTGCCGAAAAACGGAAATGGCCTCGCGGTAGTCCCCTGCATGGCAAAGGGCATTGCCGCGCAGGTAGAGATCGTATGCGGTCTTCTGGTCGTTGGCCTCTACGATCCCTGCGGCAGCCGAAACGCCGTCACCCGCCAGGGAGCAAGCCAGCATCAACAGTAGAGAAAGCATGGTTGTTCCTGCCATGATCTATCACCTATCCCTCAAAGGCGATCAACGACCGACCATCTCTCGAAGCATCTGCAAGGTGACATTGACGCCGGGCGGATCGCCCAACTCAGGCACAATCAGATCAGCCGTCGTGAAATCTTCACTTTCGGTGTACCCGTTGGTCGTGACGACACAATGGGCCCCGGCCGCCTTGGCAGCCAGCAGGCCGTTGCGACTGTCTTCGACTACGACGCACTCAGAAGGCTGCAATGCCAGTCGTGTCATGGCCAGGTTGTAGATCTCCGGATCGGGCTTCTTCTTCGAGACCACGTCACCAGCGAGGATCGCCGCGAAGCGAGCTCGGCGCTGGGGCCCGAGCAAGGTCTGGACCACCAGGTTCACGGCCCGCTCGTTGGACGTCGAGCAGACGGCCAGCACCAGGTCCGCCGCGATGGTCTCATCTACGAGTCGGGCGACGCCCGGGCGAAGGGGCAGCTCACCACTTTCGATGATTTTCATGAAGAGATCAGTCTTGAGCCGGTGCATGTCCTTGATGAAACCATCGCGATCGGCAGCATCGGATGGCCAACCGCACCGATCGAAATAGTGACGCATACGTTCCTTACCGCCCGCGACTTTCAGAAGCTCAGCGTACTCCTCGACACTCCACTCGAAATCATAGCCCTTTGCCGCGAAGGCTCGATTGAACGCAACGCGGTGTCCATCGCGTTCCGTATCGACTAGCACACCGTCGCAATCGAAGATTATCGCTTTGAGCATGTGGGTTCTCCATCAACCGGCAGCTCGGCGAACGATCGACGTCGTCTACACCTGGCCTGCGCTGCCAAACAACTGAATGTCACGAATGATTCCTTCCTTGAGTCTGTCGTACTGAGCGGCCAACACTTTCAACGGATCGTATTGCGTCTTGTGTGCAGCGTGGTACTCAACAAAGCCATCGATGTGAGCGTACTTGAGTTGCGTTGAGATGTTGACCTTCGCACAACCGAGCGCAATGCACCGTTGGAACACCTCGTCGGCAAGGCCCGTTCCGCCGTGAAGCGCCAGAGGCAATTGCGTCTGATGAGCGATCGTCTCGATCCGGTCGAACGCGATGACCGGTTCCCCTTTGTAGACACCATGCGCGGTACCGATAGCCGGGGCAAAGCAATCCAACGAGACCGCTTCACAGAACCGTCGGGTCTCGCCGGGATCGGCCAGATGCGCATCCTGCTCTTTGACGTGAATATCGTCTTCCACCCCAACGATCGCTCCCATCTCGGCCTCAACCGTCACATCTCTCGGCTCGGCCATCTGCTGAACCTGTTGCGTCAGTGCCAGGTTCTCCGCGAATGGTCTGGCTGAAGCATCGATCATGACACTGGTCCAGCCATGGTCGATGCAGTTGCGGATGACCTCCAGGTCCTTGCAGTGGTCGAGATGGATCGCCACCGGCACCGGCGCCGCCTCGGCAAGCTGGCGATACCACTGGATAATCGGCTCATAGCCCCAGAATATCACCGTCTTGACCGAGGTCTGAATGATGACAGGGGCCGCCAGTTCCACGGCCGCGTCAACGACCGCGCGCATCGAGTTGTAGTCCAGAATGTTGAACGCCCCCACGGCGTACTTGCCATCCTTGGCATCCTGGAGCATCTGTCGCATATTCACAGTCGCCATCGGTTCTCCTCACATCACCTGCTGGACATAGAACAGATCTGTCCATGGTCACCGCTTACGCCCACCGCATAAGGATAACAACAAAGTCGCCGTGTGGCACGCGCAGAAAGACATTATGCATCACGCGGACCGACAGATCCGCTTCTCTGAGGAATGACCTGCCGGAGCCGCTTGCTTTTGGGACAGTACTCGATACTATGGTACCCTGTGCCGTCCGCAGCGAGATCGGGAGCTCGGACAGCAGAAACGGAATTCAGTTTGACAGGAGACGGTTGTCATGAAGATCAGGGCTCTGGCGGTGCTGCTGGCGGTCTCTACCAGTGTGGCACTCGCCGCATCAATGAGTGTCCAGGTACGCAACGGCAAAGTGCGTGCCACCCCTTCGCAACTGGGCCGTGTCGTCGCTACGGTGGAATACGGCACCGAGGTTCAGACCGGAGCATTGCAGCGGGGTTGGTATCCCGTGACCACGGCCGACGGCAAAAAAGGCTGGCTGCACGCATCCGCGCTGTCGGCCAAACGGATCACCATGCAGGCCGGGACGTCCGACGCCGCCACGGGCGTTTCGGATGATGAGGTGGCTCTGGCCGGCAAGGGCTTCAACGAGCAGGTCGAGGCCAAGCTCAAAGCCGACGGGACACTGGACTACACCTGGGTGGATCGGATGATGGCGTTCGAGGTCGACGCCGAGCAGATCAAGGAATTCCGTACTCAGGGCAACCTGCCGGGAGGTGCCCAATGAACGAGAGACCCTCATTCCTCACGACAGTGTGCTTTGCATTGCTGATCGCGGCTCTTTTCTTCGGCTGTGCGGAGGTCTCCGAGATCGGCACGCAGTTGGCTCAGGAGGCCGGCGTGATCTCGGCCGATGAAGCGGAGTCCATCAATCGCGGCGCCAAGGCCATTGAGAAAACGTACCAGGATCTAACGCCGGAGCAGGAATACTACATTGGGCGCGCCGTGGCGGCGCAGGTCTTCCAGAGCTACCCGCCGCTCGATCAGCCGGAAGCGAACGCCTACTTGAACCTGCTCGGTCAGTCGCTGGCCGTGTTCTCCGAGCGTCCCGAAACGTTCGGCGGCTATCATTTCATTCTGCTGGACTCCGACGAAATCAACGCCTTCGCCGCACCGGGCGGACTCGTTCTGGTCACGCGGGGCATGCTGCACTGTTGCGAAAGCGAGGATGAACTGGCGGCCGTGCTGGCCCACGAGATTTGCCACGTAGAGCAGAAGCACGGGCTCAGCGCGATCAAACAGGGACGCCTGACCGAAGCGTTTACGATTATCGCGGCCGAATCGGCCAAGCAACTCGGCAGCGAAGAACTGGCTTCGCTGACGCGCGAGTTCGAGGCGTCGGTGAGCGATGTCGTAATGACTCTAACGACCAGTGGCTATTCGCGCACGCAAGAACGGGACGCCGATGCCGCGGCTGTGCAACTGTTGCGCCGGGCCGGCTATCCGGAAGCATCGATCATCGCCATGCTCAAACGCATGGATGAACGACTGGCCGACGCGGGTGGACTCGGATTCGCCAAGACGCATCCTTCGGCGCAGAGCCGCGTTGATGCCCTTGCCTCTACGGTCGGACAGACCGAGTTGGTGTCCGATGCGGCCAGAGAAGCCCGCTTCGCGACGGCCATTGGGCCGATCGTCGCCAACCAGTAGGATATTGCACGCGAGAAGACGGCATGTCCAAACACGGCAGCAGATGTTTACGAGGATTGGCGATCGGCCTGATCGCAGGAAGCGCGGCGCTGGCGGCCTGGCACCTGGGCTGGCTCGAATCGTGGGAAGCCCCCACCTGGACTTGGCGAGCGCGCTTCTTTGCGCGGCGCGAGGCTCCATCGGCCCAGATCAAATTGATCCTGCTGGATCAAGCCAGCTTGGATTGGGCCCAAACTGAGAACGGTTGGGGCTGGCCCTGGCCCCGTGAAGTCTATGGAGCCATCGCAGCGTTTTGCGAGCGTGGTGGAGCTCGTGCCCTGGCTCTGGATATGCTTTTTACTGAGCCCTCGGTCTATGGCGTGCCCGATGACGAGGCGATGGGCGAGGCCTTGCGCGCCGGTCCACCCGCAATCTTGCCGGTTCTGCCCGGAGGCAGCCAAACCACGTGGCCCTCGTACATGCCGCGTCCTAATGGGACCATCGATGTGCCCGCGGCGATCGAATCGACCAATCTGCTGTTCCCGGTAGCCGAAATCGCCGCCGGCGCCGCGGCGGCCGGACACGCTACGGGGCGGCCCGACCGCGACGGCATATTCCGCCGACTGGCGCCGCTCTGCCGGTTCGACGGCGTCGAGATTCCGGCGCTGGGGCTGGCAACCTGGTTGGCGGCGTCCTCAGAACCCAACGCGATCGCTTTGGCACCTGACGGGTTGCGCTTCGGAGAGAAGGACGTTCCTCTCGGCACCAACGGCAACGCTATCCTGCGGTTTCGCGGTGAGAAGGGTTTGCCCGAAGCCATCTCCGCGGCCGCGGTCGTGCAATCCGAACTGCGACTGCGTGAAGAGGCAACACCAACGCTATCACCAGAGGTCTTCAAAGATTGCTACGTCTTCTTGGGCTGTAGCGCCCCGTCACTCCTGGACCTGCGACCGACACCGGTCAACGCCAAATGCCCCGGCGTCGTCCTGCACACGACGTTTCTCGACAATCTGCTCACCGACTCGTTCATCGCCGAGGCCAAACCCGCGGCGGTGGTGCTGGGTGTGGTGGCCACCGCCATCCTCGCGAGCTTGTGCCTGACCTACGCCGGTCGCTGGTGGCAGGCGGGACCGCTTTCCGCGGTATGGGTGGGAGTGCCCGTACTCGTGGGATTTGCCGGCTATGTCAAAGGCTGGTGGTGGCCGATCGCCACCCACGAGACCGCGGTCGGGCTGGGACTCGTCGGGACGCTGGCGATGAACTACTGGGCCGAGGGACGTCAGAAGGCGTTTCTCAAACAGGCCTTCCGGCATTACCTCAGCGGCGAGGTGATCGAGAAGATCCTGCGCGACCCGAAGCATCTCCAACTCGGCGGCGAAAAACGCGAACTGACGATCATGTTCACAGACCTGGCAGGCTTCTCAACGTTCTCGGAGCGATTGGAACCGGTGGCGTTGACCGCCCTGCTCAACGATTACCTCAGCGAGATGACCGACATCATCCTGGAAGAGGGTGGCACGCTGGACAAATACGAAGGCGACGCGATCATTGCGTTCTGGAACGCGCCGCTGGAACAGGCGGACCACGCCATCCGGGCCTGCCGGGCGGCGCTGCGCTGTCAACGACGGCTCAACGAGTTGCGTTCAACGTATCAGCAGCGTACGGGGGCCGCCCTGCACATGCGGGTGGGTCTTAACACAGGTTCGGTTGTCGTCGGCAATATGGGCTCGCGGAAACGCTTCAACTACACGATTCTGGGCGACGCGGCTAACCTGGCCGCGCGTCTCGAAGGCGCCAACAAGGCCTTTGGCACCGAGACGATGGTCGCCGAGAGCACCTGGCAACGGGTCTCCTCCGAATTTCGGGGCCGCAAGCTGGCCGACTTGCGCGTGGTGGGTCGTATGAGTGCCGTGGCGGTGTACGAGTTGCTGGGATTGGCCCCAGAAGCAGAATCGACGGACGGGAAAACATTCGACGACGGGCTGGCCCATTTCCGAGCAGGCGATTTCGCCATGGCGGCACAGGCATTCGAGCAATTGCCCGACGATCCGGTGGCACAGGCGTACGCTCGGCGCTGCGCAGAACTGGCCGCCGCTCCGCCAGCCGACTGGGACGGCGTGTGGGAGCTGACACAGAAATGAGCTTGCGATTGTTCATCGGTGGAATGCGTGGCAGCCAGCCGGTTGCGGGAGCGGCTTTCGACCAGTTTGGCGGCGACACCACGTCTCTACTGCTGCTCGGCACGCAAGGCGAACGCCTCATCCTCGATGCCGGGACCGGCATGCACGCGATCGCCGGCGAGTTGGCGACCCTCGAGCCGGACAGTAGGGGCCAGGCATGCCTCGCCCGTACCGTGACCGTGCTGTTCTCGCACTATCATCTCGATCACATGATTGGGCTGACGATGAACCCCTTGTTCTACCGGTCGGGCTGGTTGTTCAAGTTCATAGGCCCGGCGTTGGTGGATGGGAATGTTCGCAAGGCTGTAACGCGTATATTGGCGCCGCCCTACTGGCCGATCTCGTGGCAACAGATGAACGCGCGATTCGAATTCGCCACGCTCGACGCTGAGGACATCGAAGTCGGACACCTGCGCGTGCGCCAGTGCCCAGTGCCTCATCCCGGAGGCTGCCGGGCTTATCGCATCGATGATCCGAGCGGTGCCGCGCTGGTGTATGCGACCGACATCGAGTGGCGCGACCGAACGCCGGCACAAGAGACGGCGTTCATCACGATGTGTACCAAGCCTAGGCCAGCAGACCTGCTCATCATCGACGCCCATTTCGCCGAGGCGAGTGCCGATGCGTTTGTCGGGTGGGGGCACACCAGTTGGGAAGATGGCGTGGGGATCGCAGAAACAGCAGGCATCGAACGCGTACTGTTGGGACACCATGCCCCGGAGGCGGACGACGAGGTCCTGAAGGCCCTGGAGCAGCAGGTTAAGGAACGTATGCCCGCCGCGGCGCTGGCGCGGGCGGGTCAATGGTTGACGATTGAAGGAAGGCTCTAATCATGCTGGCATGGCTGGAATCCGTACTGCCGCACATCCAGAACGCCGGACTGGCACTGTTGTTGTTGTTTGTGGCCTATCTGCTGTCGCTGCCTTTGCGGCGTCGTTACGGCCATTGTGACGGCACCGAATCGAAGCGATCCCGGAAGGAGTTTTTCGCAGCCCTGGGCAGCTACCTCGCCTTTTCGGCGTGCGTTCTGATCCCCTCGGTCCCTTTGGTCTATTGGCTCAATCACACGTGGGACGCAGAGGCCTGGTCGCCCTACCATCAAGCCTGGCTGACCTTCTGGGGCATCCACGCCGTCCTGAGACTGGTAGAAGGGCTATTCGTCGAGACCTTCGTACAGTTGGGTCGGACGTGTCCGTTCACCCGGCTCAGTCGAGGCATCTTGCGTCTGGCGATCATGTTGGGCGTCGCCTTCATCCTGATCAAGTATCAACTCGGGTTCAACATCAGCGTGCTGCTCACGTCGACCGCCATCGTCACCGGTGTCATCGGCTTCGCCATGCAAGGCGTGCTGGGTAATCTCCTGGCGGGCATGTCCCTACACACCAGTCGGTCGATGTCGGTGGGTGACTGGATCGAGGTGGACGGCCAGATCGGCAAAGTGTTCCTGGTCAACTGGCGTGAGACGCGGATGCGCACCATCGGCGGGCACGTGGTGATTATCCCCAACGGCAAACTCGCCGAACAGACGATCCGCAATTTCTCCTCCCCCACCAATCTGCGTCGCCACGAGGTGCCGGTGGCGGCCAGCTACGGCGACGCACCGGGCGACGTGATCGAAGCCCTTCTGGAGGCGGCCCAGAGCGTCCCGACGGTTGAGAAATTGCCCGCTCCCGATGCCTATGTCACCGGTTTCAAGGACTTCTGCATCGAATACGTGCTGCGTTTCTGGTCGAGGCAATACGAGCAACACATGGTAATCGAAGGCCACGTGATGCGGATGATCTGGTATAAGTTCAATCGCCGGGGCATCGAGATTCCGTTCCCCATGAGTGGCCGGCTACTGGGCAATTTCCTGGAGGCCGTGCACGCCCAGAAGTTTGAGAAGCCTCTGGCCTCGGAAATCGAGAGTATCGTGGACGACTTGCTGGGCAGTGACTTCGGTCGCAAGCTCATGGCCGACGCCGAGGGTGTTTGTATGCTCACGCGCGACGAACTGAAGGGCGTCGCCCGGGACATCAAACGGACTTACTTCACGCACGGGGAAACCCTGATGCGTCAGAACGACAACGGTGAATCGTTCTATGTCCTCGTCCAGGGACAGGTCCACGGCAGTATCACCAATTCCGAGACGGACAAGCCCATCGAGTTCGACTTACAGCCCGGTGCGCTGTTTGGCGAAATGAGCCTGCTCACCGGTCTGCCGCGCAGCGCGACCATGACGGCCACGAGCGACTGTGAACTGCTCGAATTCGACCGGCGGGCCTTCACGCGTCTGCTCTCTCTGCGCGAGGAAATCCCGCACGTGCTTTCGGACCTGGCAGCCGCACGCGCAGCCGAGAATGCCGAGTCCCTGGAAAAGTTACGGGCCTCGGCCGTGGTCCCGCCCGTGCTGGCCCGCGACGGCATCCTTCACCGCCTCAAGCGCATGCTGGGCGAGTGGCGCGGCCGGTAGCCGCGCCGAACCGAGCCTGTCATTTCTTCATCATGCGCGCGCCGTATAAGCCACCGGCCATGCGTCCGAGATGGGCCTGGAACCTCACCGTCACCTGCGATTTGCCCTGCGTCAGTGAGACCGGAATGGCGTAGGTTTCATCGTAGAACGCGCCGGGCTTGTTATTTTCCAGGGTCTGGGTGACGAGCTTCTGGCCATCAATCAGGATATCGAAGACCCGGCCGCCCGCGTCATCACCCCAAAACGTGCAGACCAACTGCATCGGCTCGTCGGGCAGGACCTTCGTGGTGAACGAGAACCAGCCGCCCTCGACAGCGTGACGCCACCTGCGGCCCATCGCCTCACCCGTCTCGGTGCGCTCGCCTTTGAGGTTATGATCGCGTTCCGGCTGCATCTCACCTGGCTGGAAGAAATCGACGGTGGCCAGTTCCATCTGACGGCGCCGCTCCAGTTCGGCCTGGTATTCGGTCTGTTTGGCGTGCCACTGCGCGTCGGTGAAAAGATCCCAGAAGATGCTGTACCGGCGCTCGTGCGTGCGGAAGAAGGGCCTCATCGTCACATCGTGCGGGCGCCCGACATCCTGCGTGCGAAAGACACAGGGCCGATCAGGCACTGGCTCCATCCACTCGTCGACGGGCCGGCCTTCCGTGAGCAAAACGGGCACGAAGTCAGGACGCGTGGCGCCCGGGTTGTCAACAGGTCCAAGATCACCCGCCAGGACAATCGGGCCGTAGAGCACGGCGACACGATTGGGATTGTCGGGCATCGACTCCAGGCGCAGACCCATCGGGAGTCTGATATCGATGCGATCGCCATCTTTCCAGGTCCCTGACACGACGGCATAGGACGACGGCATAAACGCTACCGTGACCGGCGTGCCATTTACCACGACGGATAAATCTCGTTCGAGCCAGTATGGGCACCGAATGAACAGGGCCAGCTTTACCGGCTTCCTGCAGTTCATTGTCAGAGTGGTCGAGGGCTCATCCGGGAAACGCGTCTCCTGTCGCAACGTCAGTCCCTTGGCCCGCCAGTTCAGTTCCGAGGCGATGAACAGATTCACGTAGAGCTTGTCGTCCGTGTGGAAGTAGATATTGGCGCCGTACTTGGCGTGGTTTTCCATGCCGGTGCCGACGCAGCAGGTGAAACTATCGAATTTCGTCTGGTACCGTTTGTAGCCACCCATCTCCAGCGTCAGATTGTAGATGACACGGCCGTCATCCGGGTGATGAGAGGACAGGATATGGTTGTAGAGGGCCCGCTCGTAGAAATCGGCGACCCTGGCGTCCGCCTCCCACATGAACAGATGACGCGTGAGCTTGAGCATGTTGTAGACGTTGCAGGTTTCGGTCGTGTTGACGCCCAGGCGATCATTGAGGGTGTCGGGCGGACCGAAATGCTCGTTGATGCAGTGGCCTCCGGTGCAATAGGAATGGTGATTGACGACGCGGTCCCAGAAGAACGCGGCCGCCTTGCGGTCGTTCTCATCGCCCGTCAGCTCATAGCGCCGGGCCAGGCCGACGAGTTTAGGAATCTGGGTGTTGGCGTGCAGGCCGTTGAGTCGGTCCACTTGCTGCGTCAGCGGATCGAGCACGGACTCGTGGTGGAACCGGCGCGAGAGCGTCAGATAGCGATCGTCCCCCGTGTCGGCATAGAGATCGGCCAGGACCTCATTCATCCCACCGTGCTCGCACGCCAGGATCTTCTGCATCTGGTCGTGATCGAGCCCGCTGAGGGTCTCCTCCAGCCAGTCGGCCAGCCTCTTGTTCACCGTCAGGGCCTGCTCGTTGTCGCATAGACGGTAGGCATCGATCAGACCGGCGAACAGCTTGTGCAAGGTATAGAATGGCACCCAAGAACCGTTCAGATCGAAGCCGGCCGAGCGGATTTCGCCCCGTGCGACCTCGGCGAAGACCCTCTTGCCTTCGGGAATAGCCGCGACGTATCCATCGCCATTGGCCTCTTGGCAAGCCGCCAGTTCGCTGACGATGTAGTCAACCCTCTGACGAAAGCGCTCGTCCCCCGTGGACTGATACATCAACGCACAGCCGGAAAGACAGTGGCCCAGGCAGTGTCCCGCGACGCCGCGACTCTCCCAGCCGCCATAGACCGGTGCCTTCGGCTCCAGCCCCGCCTCTTTGCGGAACCAGGCCAGCAAGCGATCCGGCTCCAACTCCAATAGCCACCGCTGCTGCAAATCCTGAGCGTGTTTGAAAGGCCCCTCCAGCAAGCGCACGTCCTTCAACTCGAATGGCCGCGCCTGCAACGGCACAACGTCCTGCACGACGGCGCCCCATGCGGTTGATATCAGGCCCAACCAACATACGATCGTGGCAAACGGTCTCATCGGTCGTCTCCCAAAGGCAAATGCGTCAACCCGGCCGAAGCCTGTTTCAGGCCTCGGCCGGGCTGACCACAGCGCGCGTCTTCGCGCCGGTTCCTACTGTGCGTTTCTTTCCTGGATCAAGATCAAACCCACATCAATGAACTGACCGCCTCGAGTCTGATGACAGTGGACGGCCACGGTATTCGTCCCTGCCTTGAAAGCCTGGGTCGCTTTCTCGGTCAGCGCCACGGCCTTGTAGCCACCGACATAGCCTTTTTGACTTGTCACAAGGGTCCCGTTGATGTAGACCTCGGCATCCTCGTCGTGATGAATGGTCAGACCCAGTTCGCCATCGCGAGGCAGGCTGTCGAGCGTCACGGTGCGACGCAGCCAGATATCGGCGCTGTCCCACTTGGTGCCAACGACGGCGCCGGGGGTGCCTTCGGTGCCGAAGCCGCCGGGGCCTTGGGACCAGGAACTGTCGTCGAAATTGGGAGCGGTCCAGTTGCCAGCCGGCTTGGTCGTGGTATAGCGCCACGTCTGGGCCTGATGCTGACTGGAGGGAATCAAGAGCGTCACCTTGGGCGGCGGCAGGTAAAGCTTCTCTGCCGCGGCCGCAATGCTATCCAGATCCATCTTGACCAGCTTGCGGTCGTACGTCATCAGGCCGTTGACTTCGATTTCCACGTCGGAGGTCTGCGTATAGACCGCCGCCGCAAGCCCCTGGCCGATCAGCGGGCGCATCTGCGTTAGCAGCCCAACGTAGGCCTCGGTCAGGTCGGCCTTGCTCTGGTAGGAGACGTATCCCCAGTTCTTCTCGGCCTGCCAGGTGTGCCCCTTGACCGGCATGCCCAGGCCACCGAATTCGCCCAGGACGACGACGCGGTCCTTCTCGGCCGGTCGCGTGCCCGGCCCGGGGTAGTTGTGCATGTCGGAGACGTCGCCACTGCCGCGGTCGTGCCAGCCGCTGGCCTCGTTGATCGGGCGGGTTGGATCGTAGTCCTGGCACCACTTGACCACTTCCGGCGTATCGTACTGGCCCCACCCTTCGTTGAACGGCACCCACATCACGATGCAGGGATAGTTGTGCAGCGTATCGATCATGGCCTTCAGCTCGCGGCGGAAGTTGGCCCGGCTCTCGTCGTTGCGAGGCGAGTCGCCGGCCGGCATGTCCTGCCAGACCAGCAACCCCAGCTTGTCGCACCAGTAGTACCAGCGGGCACACTCGTACTTGACGTGTTTGCGAGCCAGGTTCATGCCGAACTTCTTGGTCATGGCAATGTCGTATTGCATCGCCTCGTCCGTCGCGGGCGTGTAGAGACCGTCGGGCCACCAGCCCTGATCGAGGGGGCCGTACTGGAAGAGCACTTCATTGTTGAGCTTCAGCCGCAACAGCCCATCGGCGTCCGGAGCAACCTCGATCTTGCGCATCCCGAAGTAGCTGTCCACGGCGTCGACCGGACGGCCCCTCTCCAGTAGCGTAACCTTCAGGTCGTACAGGTGGGGTGAATCAGGCGACCACAGTCTGGCCGAGGGGATGGTCAGTTCGATGGCCTGGCCCGCCTTGCCCTGCTCGCTGGCGACCACCAAGCCTTGATCCAAAGCCTTGACCTCGACCTGGCCGGCCTCGGCGCTATTGACCATCACAGACACAACCCCGCGATCAACGTCCGGTACAATCTTCAGCGACTCGATGTGGTTTTGCGGCACGACTTCCACCCAAACCGTCTGCCAGATGCCGGTGACAGCGGTGTACATGATACCCTGAGGCTTCAGGACCTGCTTGCCCCGCGGCTGGTAGCCTTCGTCGGTCGGGTCCCACACGGCCAGGACCAGCTCGTTCGCGCCCGCTTTGACCTTGTCGGTAATGTCATATGAGAATGGATCGTAGCCACCGGTGTGACTGCCCACCTTGTCGCCATTGACCCAGAGCGCGCACTGCCAATCCACAGCGCCGAAGTGCAGCAGCAGTCGCTCGCCGGAATCCAAGGCGGGCCGGGCAAACGAACGGCGGTACCACAAACGCTGATCGGGCAGGACCGGCTTTTTGACGCCGCTCAGCGCCGACTCGACGGCAAACGGGACAAGGATCTTGCCAGCCCAGCGCGTGGGCCGGTTCGCGTCCTTGGCGACGATGGCGTACTCCCACAGGCCGTTCAGATTGGTCCAGTGGGGCCGGGCCATCTGCGGGCGCGGATATTCCGGCCAGACCTGTTCGGGCGAAACGTCGCCCGTCCAGGGGGTCTCCAACGGCCCCGCGGCCGGTTGCCAGCTCTGGGCGTGCACGACCCCGAGCGAGAGTATCATGAGAATTGCCCATATCCACGCGTGCTTCTTCATCAACACATCCTTTCAATACTTCTGGACCTCATCCAACGATTCCCGGTCACCCAGAGGCCACGGCGGACGCTACGGCGACGGGTTCTGCACTGGTCAGTTATACTCTCTAGGGTTATGTATCGTGCCCGCCTCTTTTGGAAGAAAACGACGCGAGCGAGATTTGCTGCTGTAGGATGTGCTTTAGCCCATGCGGATTTACCCGACGAAGACAGACAGGATGGGCTTTAGCCCATGCTACCGAACTGATCGGACGGGGTTTGCCCCGTCCGCCGAACGCCAACGGCGTTCGGAATAGGCCCTATAGGTCCTATGCGATCCATAGGACCTATACAGGTAGGGGGCGACGCATGCGTCGCCCCTACAGTGCCCAACCCTCGCGGTACTCGCGCCGCAGATACTTGTTCGCCTCGGGAGCGTTGGTGATCTTCGTGGTCTCGCTGTCGAATACCACCTTTTTGCCCGCACGCAGCGCCACCGTCCCCAGATTGACGGCATCGGTGATGGCGGCCGCGTTCAGGAAACTCCCTGGCGACGGCTCACCCCCTTTGCAGGCATCGAGCCAGGGATTGTGCCGGCCGCCGCGGCGGGTGCCCGGCGCATCGGCCAATTCCAATTCCAGCGGCTGACTCAGGCCCTTGGCAAACAACCGTGGTTTCTCTCCGTGGAAGCCGGCCATAATCGTGCCTTGGTCGCCCACGAACAGAATCCCCTCGCGATCCATCTCGGTCCCGTGCGCTTCCACCTCGCGGGGCAAGCGCGGCTTCATACCGCCGTCGTACCAGAACAGATCCAGGGCAGGCATGCCCGCACGCGGAGCGAATTGGAAACGCAGATTGCACGCTGTCGGATACGAGAAATCATTGTGCACTGTCCGACTGACATTATCGCTGATGGTACAGGTGTGTGTCGCCCACGCCTGGGCGCTGAGCGGCGCTTCCAGACCCAGACCGACGAACACGGGCCACAGACTGTAGATGCCCATATCCGCCATCGACCCACCCCCGAAATCGTACCAGCCACGGAACACGGTGTGCGTGTAGTGCGGATGGTAGGACCGATGCAAGGCCGGGCCCAGCCACAGATCCCAGTCAAACCCCTCGGGGATGGGCGGCGTGTCAGTGGGAAGCTGGGTGTATTGCGGCCACACCGGCCGGTTCGTCCAGTTGTGCACCTCGCGCAGCGGACCGATGACCCCTTCCTTGATCCGCTCGACGATCCGCCCGTTGTCGGTCCCACTGCCGTAAGCCAACAGGTGGGTGACCCTCTTGGTCTCTCGCGCAGTCTTGAGAACCAGCCGACCTTCGTGCAGCCGGTTGGCGATGGGCTTGTGCATCAGGACGTGCTTGCCTTTCTTCATCGCCGCGATCGCAATGGTCGCGTGCAGATGGTCGGGCGTCATGATCTTCACGGCGTCCAGGTCCTTCTCTTGCTCCAGCAGGTCCCGGAAGTCCGCATAGGCGGCGCAATTCTTGCGGCTCTGTCCGACGCGATGCTTGGCGTAGTAGGTGTCGACCACCTGGCGGCCCACTTCGCGCCCGCCGGGACAGCCACTCTGGCCTTCGCGCCAGGTGGCATCATCCAGATACGTGCGGATGCGATGGCGGACACTGTTCTTGCCCCACTCAACGTAGTCGTTGCTTTCGGTGTTCGGGTCGCACACCGCGACGATCTGGATGCCCTGGTCTTCCAGCAAGCCACCGAGCTCGTTGAACCCCTGGGTCCCCATACCGATATGGGCCAGCGTAATCCTCTCGCTGGGAGCGACGTACCCGTTTCCCCCCAGCACATGGCGGGGCACGATCGTGAAGACACCGGACGCGACGGCGGAACCCATGAACTCTCGACGGCTGATTTGAGTGGTCATCGAAGGCCTCCTTTATTAGCGGTACGGGCGAGCCCCTGTGGTTGCCCGCACCAGGCATCCCGGCCCGCCGGGACCCCTACGATACCCGCCCCATCGAGCCGACGCAAGCCCATATTGGCCGCAGCAGGCGCGTTGGGACGCCCACAACCGATTCCCATGTCGGGCCGCGTATGGTATTCTATTAGTGCGACGAGCTGATGACGAATGATGTCAATCAAAGCCGACCCAGCATGACTTCGGAGGTTCACCTATGTTGCGAGACAACGGAGTATCGCGCCGTCGATTCCTCAAGTCCGCCGCCGGAGCGGTCGGTGCCCTATCCTTCCCTCTTGCAATTCCCTCATCGGCTTTGGGCACAGCCGGCACGGTCAGCCCGAGCGAACGTATTGCTATAGGGTGCATCGGCCTGGGCACGCAGGGGACCGGTCTGATGCGCGCCTTCCTGGGGCATAGTGACGTTCAGGTGGTGGCGGTTTGTGACGTGTACGAAAGTCAAAGGCAAAAGGCCAAGGCCATCGTCGACCGACACTACGGAAACGACACCTGTCGCACCTACCACGATTTTCGCGAAGTGTGCGGTCGCGGCGACATCGATGCCGTCTGTGTTGCGACGCCGGACCATTGGCATGTTCTGGTGTCGCTTGAAGCGGCGCGGCAAGGCAAGGACATGTATACCGAGAAAGCCCTGGGCCTGAGCGTTGCGTGGGACAAGACCCTTCAGGAAGCCTGTCACCGCTACGGCACGGTTTTCCAGTGGGGCACGCAACAGCGCTCCGAGCGGAATTTCCGGTTTGGCTGTGAACTGGTGCGCAACGGCCGGATCGGGAGACTGCACACGATCCTGGTGGGCGTGCCCCATGATTTCTCTTTTCCGAATCAGCCCACGCAGCCCGTTCCAGCAGGGCTCGATTACGACATGTGGCTGGGCCCGGCTCCGTGGTCACCTTACAGCTACCAACGGTGCCGACCCTGGACGAAGGAAGAAAGCTATTCCATCTGGTACCACATCTCCGATTACTGCCTGGGCGGCATTGGTGGGTACTGGGGTGTCCACCACGTCGATATCGCCCAGTGGGGCCACGGCACCGATGACACCGGTCCGGTTGAGATCGAAGGGACCGCGGTGTTCCCGGCCGATGGCCTGGCGGATTGCGCTACGAGTTGGAAGGTCTCGCACAAATACGCCGACGGCGTGACCATGGTCTACATGGACAACGAACGGCACAAGCAAGGCGTGACGTTTCAGGGTAGCGAAGGCTGGGTGCACGTCAACCGCAGCGGCATCTGGGCCGAACCGGAGTCGCTGTTGACCTCGGTGATTGGCCGGGACGAGATTCATCTGACCGAGAGCAGCGGCCACCAACGCAATTTCCTCAATGCGGTCAAGACTCGCCAGCAGACGATCTGTCCCATCGACGTCGCGGTTCGCACCGATACCATCTGCCATTTGACGGACATCTGCACCCGTCTGGGCCGCAAGGTGCGTTGGGACCCGGTGAAAGAAGACTTCATCGACGATCCCGAGGCCAGTCGGATGCTGATGCGCCCCATGCGAAGTCCATGGCATCTGTGAGGGCACGAACCACGAAGAGAGGAGCCACAATGAGATTCGTCAGTTGCGTATGTATCGTCGTCCCTGTGCTGCTTTCCTGTACCGGCGCATACGCCGATGGTTCAGGGACTCCTGGTTCGGCCCCTCTATACGCGGGGTGGGCCATGATCGACATCACGCCGGACAAGCCGGTGGCTTTGGTGGGCCAGTTGCACAAACGCATCTCGCAACGGGTGCGCGATCCGCTGACCGCGACGGCGCTGGCTCTGGAGACCCGCGGGCCGCAGGGAACGCGCGAGCAGGCGATCCTGATATCGTGCGATCTGCTCTACATCAGGAAGTCCGTTCAGGAAAGACTCAGGCAACTCCTGAAGGAAGAACTGCCCGATTTTGACACGAATAAGCTGCTACTGAACGCCACACACACCCATACGGGCCCCGGTTTTCTGGATGAGGCTTTTGGCGACCTCTACGACGTCAGCAACGATGCGGGCGTCATGAAGGCCTCGGAGTATGCGGACTTCTTTCTCGAGCGAGCTGTCCAAGTCGCGGTCGCGGCGTGGAAGGCCCGGCGACCGGCCGGGATGACCTGGGCGCTGGGTCATGCGGTCATCGGCATGAATCGCCGGGTGCAGTATTTCGATGGTTCGGCCGCTATGTACGGCTCGACCGATCGTAAGGATTTCTCGGGTATCGAGGGCTATGAAGACCACGGCCTGGAGTTGCTCTTCTTCTGGAGCGAAAAGAAAGAGCTGACCGGGATCGTAATCAACGTCGGCTGTCCGGCCCAGGAAACCGAAGGGCTCAGCGAGATCTCCGCCGATTTCTGGCACGACGTCAGGACGCGAATTCACGAAACGATTGGCAAGGATATCTTCGTTCTTCCCCAGTGTGCCGCGGCCGGCGACCTGTCGCCCCACCTGGTATGGCGCAAGCGAGCGGAAGACGCCATGCGCCAGAGAAGAGGCCTGTCAAACCGTGCGGAGATTGCCCGCCGCATCGTCGCCGCCGTCAACGACGTTCTGCCCCTGGCGAAAGAAGGCATCCAGACGAGTATGGCTTTCAAGCACACCGTGGCGCGCGTCGATCTTCCGGCGCAAGACCCGGCCCTTAGACCCTTCTACCGGACCGATACCGTCTCGCCGAGCGAATTCCACGTCCTCCGTCTCGGTGATATCGCGCTGGCAACCAATCCGTTCGAACTCTACCTCGACTACGGGGTCAGGATCAAGGCGAGGAGTCCCGCGGTCATGACGCTTCTGGTTCAGTTATCCTGCCAACACTGCGGCTATCTCCCAACCACGCGCGCCACCAAGGGTGGCGGCTACAGCGCCGACAAATACGTCGTCGGCCCTGAGGGGGGACAGATCCTCGTGGACAAGACCGTCGAACAACTCAAGAGCCTGTGGGACTAGGGCCACGGCTCAAGCGGTTCGCTGCGCGTCTCCTATTTCATCTCTTTGATGAAGATGTTCTTGAACTGGAGCAGGCTGGGCGGGCTGCTCCACTGTCCATTGCGTTTTCCGCCGTGGTGCTGGAGTGCGATGGGACCGGTTTGGGCAATGCCCGGGAGCTGGGCCTGGTCGATGACCTTGATGCCGTTGAGCACGACGGTGACGCGGTCGCCCTTCATGGTGATCTCGAAGCGGTTCCACTGTCCCACCGGTTTGTCCGCCTGATGACGCGGCGTGACGCCCGCCCGGACTTCCGGCGGCATGTTGCGGTCCATACGATACCCGTAGAACTCACCCGACCCAATGGGCCAGCACCAGATGTTGACCTGATTTTTGCCGGCGCCGCGCAGGAAGACGCCGCTGTCGGAATCGGGCAGAGCCAGAGTCATTTCTTTGCCGTGGATATCGCGGGCGTGCGTGCCGTCGGGGAGAATATAGGGAATGCGCGGATTGATGTAGGGTGTTTCCTTGATCCGCCAGTCGACGCGCAGGACGAAGTCCTTGAAGTCCTCGGTGTGCCACAGGTTCTTGTCGCCCGAGGCCTCGCTCTCGGCATCGTAATCGATCACCCCATCGATGATCTTCCAGTGCCCGTTGTCGCCGGCAGGCACCTTCCAGCCGGTGAAGTCCTTGCCGTTGAACAAAGCGCGGTATCCGGGCGGCGCCACGTTGTCCTTTTCCTGGCCGTTCGCCAGGCCCGAGGCGGAAAGTACTGTTGCCAACGCCACCATTGCCACCATCTGTCTCACAGCCATCTGCAAACCTCCTTCAAGCGAAGAACTTCGATATCTGGCTACGCCGCACCGTCACGGTACGCGCGACGGATGCCATGGTACGCGCGAGGCATGCCTCGCCCCTACGCACGCAAGATTGTACTGCAGCCCACACCGAATCCACAAGGGTTGATGCCGGACGGGGCAGGCCCCGTCCGCCGAATCCCGATCGGGATTCGAAATGGGTCCTATACGACCTATAGGACCTATACTCAACGCGACGCGTCGCGTCGCGTTGGCGCCCCCCGGCAGAATTCCCTTACGATGCGCCCCAGGCCCTGCTAAAATCGGCGTTCTGGAATATCACAACCAACCTCAGTACCGCATCTTGAGGAGGTCTCCGGATGAGACAACGCGAAACATCGTCCCCTCGTTCAATCGCGCTGGCAATCTTGGCTTTCATCGTGCTGCTCGGACCCCGAGCCGAGCGCTGCTCGGCCCGCCGAACGCCAGAGGCGTTCGGTATAGGTCTTATAGGTCATATTGGACCTATGCAGGTAGGGGCGAGGCATGCCTCGCCCCTGCGTCCACGTCTGTTTTTCACGCCGGAGAAAGTGCGGCAGCTCCAGCAGCGTCTCGAACGGGACGAGAGAGCCCGAGCAGGCTGGCAGAAGATCAAAGCACGTGCCGACCGCCAGCTTGGCGAAGATCTGGTCTCAAAGGAATACGCCGAGGGCGGGTCCGGCCAACACGGCAACTATGGCCGACCGAGCAACCAGATGGTTAGCATGGCCTCCCACCTGGGCCTGGCCTACCGTATGACCGGCAATGAGGATTACGCCCGAAAGTTGAAAGAGGCCATGGTCCATTACGGGCAGCTCGCACGCTGGGCCGGCGACGCCCACCACACGCCCCCGTGGCACTCCGAACTCAATACCGCCCGCTTCTGTTTGGGCTACGCGGTGGGATATGATGCAATTCGCGATATCCTCAACGAAGCAGAGCGTGCGTCTATCGCGCAATCCATGATCCGGCTGGGCATCCTGCCGACCTTGAACGACTGGGTCCTCGGAGGCGAGCGCATCCACGCGCTGGACTCGATGGGACACAACTGGTGGAGCGTTTGTGTCGCCATGGGGGGACTGGCCGCCCTGTCGCTGACCGGGGATGAGCCGCAGGCGCAAGCCTGGGTCGACGAGGTCTCCGAAGCCTTTCCCGAGTGGTTCTGCTATCAGGGCAACGTGCTACAGAACAAGTCACCCAACTTCGACCGCCACGGCGCCTTCTACGAGAGCGTCAACTATGCCAACTATGCGCTGTCGGAGTATCTGCTGTTTCACCTGGCCGTCGCGAACGCGTTGGGCCAGTCGGCTCTGCCTGACATTCCGTTGCTGGAGACCGTTGGCGACTTCTTTGTACACACGGCCTATCCCACCGACGATGCCCTGCTGTCGGTCAACTTCGGGGATAGCAGCCTGCGCGCCTCCGGAGCGCGAACCATGCGTTTGCTCCTGGCCAATGGCTACGACGCGGAAGCGTACCACTGGTACCTCGGTCGAACGGATCGCGGGCTCGACGATCCCATCGGCTTGCTCTACGACCAAGCACGATCCGTCGCGCGCCCGCCGCAATCGCTGCCCACGTCAGTGCTCTATCCGGACATCGGCTGGGCCGTCTTGAGGTCGTCGTGGGACAACAATGCCACCATGCTGGCCACCAAGTCGGGATTCACCTGGAACCATGCCCATCCGGACGCGGGATCGTTCATCCTGTACCACGCAGGCAAGCCTCTGCTCATTGATTCGGGCAACTGCTCGTATAGCCGCCGGGAATACTCCAGCTACTATCGCCAGAGCAGAGCGCACAACGTGGTCTTGATCGATGGCGAGGCCCAGAACCCGGAAGCGTGCAGCCGGGGCGATCGGGGTGTCGCAACGCCCGGAGAGCTTCACCACCTGCTGGATGCGGCAGGGATCAAGTATGTCTTTGCCGACGCGACCGGACCGACGGCCTGGAAGTTCTCGCGCAACTATCGCCATTTCCTGTGGATCGACGACGTGATCTTGATCCTCGACGATGTCCGGGCGCACGAACCGGGCCAACTCGAATGGCTGCTGCACTACGAAGGAGACCTCCGCCAAGAGGACTCAACCTTGCTCCTCACCAACGAAAACGCCAGGCTCGAAATACGCCCACTGTTTCCAGAAGGCATGCAGAGGGTTGAGAAGACGGGCTTGAAGGACCATGACCCCGATACGAAGGTGCGGTATCTGGCCCTTACGCCGGAAGGTGACAGGCGCGAGGCCAAGTTCGTCACAGCCCTCATACCGTTGCCCGGCAATGGCAATGAAGACATCCCGCACATCACCTCACTACAATCCCAGAATGCATTGGGCGTGCGCATTGAGGATGATAAGACCGTCACCGACGTGTGGCTGAACCTGATGGCGGACGGCCGGCGTATGCACCGCAACAGCAACAATGTGATCGATGGCTGGGACACGGATGCGTATCTGATCGGCCTGACCCGACCCGTCGATGCGACCGACGGCGACCCGGATTCCATCACCCGCTGTTTCGTCGCATGCGGCAGCTATCTGCGCAAGGATGGAAAGGTCGCCCTCGATTCGCTTTCGAAGGTCTACACCGTCTTCACCTGCCAGGGACCCGAGATGCAGGCCGCGTTGCAGGGCCAACCCATTATGCGGGCATCGATCCGAGCGCAGGCTAAGCCACGTGCGGTGACGCTCAATGGTGAGGCTATCGATCCTGTCTACGACACCGGCAGGCAAATGCTCCGACTGCGTCTGGATAGCGAACGCGGTCAGGCAACGGGGCCGTAGCGTGGGCCGAGAGTCGGCGCCAGTTGCTTGCCGAAGGCGAGCAATTCTTCGCGCTGGCTATCCGTCAATGGCTCGTACTGCTTGGCCAGTTCCACGTTCTGAATCGCCTGTTCCATGGTGAATGGTCCGATGTTGGCGACGCTGACCCCGTCGAGGTCCAGCGCGTATGCCAGTGCCTGCGACAGCATCTCGGGCGGCGTGTTGCAGCCCACCCAGCCCCGACGATGATTGGGAAAGCCACCTTTGATGCCCGCGTAGACCTTCATCGCCACGACGCCCACGTTGCGCTTACGGCATTCGGGCAAGACCTTGCTCTCGAAGTCGTAGATGTTGCGGTCGGCGTAATTCATCACAGGCATGACCACGTCGACCTGGTCGGTTTGGAGCATCTCCACGAAGCGCGGCGGCCGCGCGTGGCCCGACATACCGATGAAACGCGTCTTGCCCGCTTCTTTCTGCTTGAGCAAGTATTCCAGGATGCCGTCCTTGGCGAGGACTTTCTCGACGTCCTTGCCCCCGACATGGTGGATGTGCACCAGATCCACATGGTCGGTCTTCAGAGTGCGCAGGGACGTCTCGAAAGACTCCTGGGCCCGCGCGGCCGAATCGGTCCAGCACTTAGTGACGAGAAAGACGTTGTCGCGCCGCGTCGGCAGGATCTGACTGAGGGCCTCCTCGGCGATGCCGTAGATGCGAGCGGTATCGACGTAGTTGACGCCGCGGTCGATAACCTCGGCGAAGATCTTCGCCGCCTCGTCAACGTCGCCGCGGGCCTCGCCGATCGGAGCCGTGCCCAAGCCCAGGATTGTGACCTTGGCTCCGGTGCGACCCAGCACGCGCGTGGGCAGATCGGAACCGGCGGAGGCGCCAGCCTGGCCCCCGGCCACCCCCATCGCCAAGCCGGCCCCGGTCAAAGCGGTTTTCTGCAAGAACGCGCGGCGACTGTAGGGCGACGCATCCGATACGACGGTCTGCGAATGTTTCTGGCGGTGTTTCATCTCAATGGCTCCCAATACGGCCTCCGAACGTCCGGCCCCAGCGAGGACGGGCAGGCACGGGGGCCTGCCCCTACACGATTCCGTATGCGATACACATGCCAAGGTGCTTCTGCGCAAAAAGAGGTCTATTCAAAAACGAGCGTCCCGAACTTCTCGAATTCATGAAAGCTCGATCCGACCCGGGCCCAGCTCCAACCCGTGGTGCGGCCCTCGTCATGATCGACACGGTAGAAATTGGCCCGCCAGCGCGTGCCCGGCCGGGGAGGTACGTTTTGCAGGGGCTTGAGCAATTCGTAGGGCACAAACACCTCAGCCCGCCAGGACGTCACGGCAGCGCCGGATTCCTTGAGACCGCCGAGGACGGTCGTGGCCTTCTGCGTCTTCCGGTCGTCCTCATAATGCCACGGCCGCCAGCCGAGGAAGCGGCCACCCAAATTGGGAATGAGGATGGGCAACTCGTAACCCAACGGCGAGATCTCGTATTCGAAATAGACGGGACTTCGCTCGTCCGGCCAGAGGAAAAACTCGAACACATCTTCGTGCCACAGGTCGAGGAAGTCTTCTTTCATCGTGGCCGTGATCGTGCGGTCCTCGGCTTCGGCAAGCACGTACAGACCCGTCTGGGAGTAGAGCATCTTGAAGCGCGTCTGATACGTATGACCGCTACTCGTGCGTCGCGGGAGCGGTTCCCAGGGGGCGTCCTTCCAAGCCGGCGCATCTCCGCTGCCGTCGACGACGAAATCATCCGTGCGGCGAACGCGCAGCACCTTCGCCTCTGAATCGGACCCGGCGGTCGGCCCGCCGAAAAATAGACGTTCAGCGTTTTGGTGATAGAGCTTCTCGAGCACGTCATCGGGCAGGAAAACGCCGTAAATCATCCAGAAGCCCTGCCGATGATGTCCGCCCGCACAATCGAAATACTCGTCGTCGGTTTCGAGAAACCGGTAGTACATGCGATAGGCGGCGCGGTCGGGCGTGGTATCCGTCCCGAACATGATGCGATCCTGATACTTGAGGAAGAACTTTCGGGCCGTGTAGGGTTGCCGACCCAACTCCGAGATCCGCGCGTCGATGTCGATGTACATATTCGGGTAGCGGTCGAGCCATGTGCCCACGGTGGCCACGTTCTCGGGATTGTTGGCGAAATGCGCGCAGATGAACGTCGTGTTCGGGTGCCTGGCAATCGCGCGATTGCGCTGCTCCAGCAGTTCATCACGCGAGGGGAACTGCGCGCCGTGGAACAGCCAATTCGAGTGCTCATTCAGCTCGTGCCAGCGCTCGTTGAAACGATCCAGCGGTGTGAAGAAAGCCGCGGGGTCGGCGGTATGAATCATCACGGGCTTGTGATACTTGGCACACATTTCCCAAACCGGATCGAGCTTCGGGTCATCAACCGGCATGAGCTGACCGTTCTGGTAGCGGTACGACAGCCCGAGTGATTTGTGAAACTTCAACCCTTTCGCGCCGGCCTGGAAACTCTCCTCCAGGCGGTGGGCCTCGCGCAGTCCCCAATCGTCATCGTCAATCCCCCGGAAATCCAGCAACGCGAACGTCAGAAAACGCCCAGGATGGGCTTCGTCCAGCGCCGCCAGTGTCTCGCGCAGCCGCTGACCTGATCCGCCGTCAAGGTTGACGACGGTGCGCACGCCGGCCGCATCCATTTCGGCCAGATACCCCTGGACCCGTTCGACGGTGAGACGTTCTTTGCCTCCGCCCAGATGGTTGTGGACGTCGAACACCGCATACGCCGGCTGGTCGACGGCGCTCTGCTTCGTCTTCATCATCGAGCGCGGCTGCCAGTCACGAAGCTTCAGTGCGCGAATATCCCCGGCTTCGTGAGTACCCGCCCCTGCGCACGCTGCGACCATCAGGACCAACACCCAAACGATATTCCTCTTCATGACCATCGTCTCCATTCGCCAATTGCGGCAACAACACTGGCATGCCCGTTCTGTATCCCGTCTTTGCGCCGGCCATAGTACCAGGGAATGAGGTGCCGCATCAACCGTCATTCCTTCGGACCTGCGGACCGTGGGCCACCCGAAGGTGACAAAGACCTTGGGCAGCCTGCCGCCACTCTCGCGGGAGTCGGCGGCATGAGGAAAAGGTGGAGAGGGAGATGGCAGAGGGAGACGGCGGATATCGTGGGTGATGATCCGCACTCCCGGCCGCACGGCAGCCTCAAGGCTTGCCCATCAATGGCGTTCAGGGCAGAAGCGCGTGAGGCACGGCACTTGAGGCTGTCGCACAAAGGCCGGAAAGAACTTCACAGATGTCGCTATCGGCCTCGCCCTGAAGCGGCACTGAGTCCGATGTCGTCGAAGTAGATGACACTGGTTCCGCCCGGTTGAGGATTGTCGCGATTGCCGACACCAAGCATCAGTCGCGCGACGCGACTCAGATTCACATCCGAGAATTCATGGAGACCAATCGTCCACTCCTGCCAAGTGCCGGTGAGTAGCGCCGTAGGATCGGAATGATATACCGTGCTGCTCCTGCCTTGATTGTCTTCGACCCTGACGTACAACCGGTCCGTGGCGATGCTGTGGTCCAGATCCGTGCTGCCGTGAAAATACAGCGTCAGCGAGTCGGCGCCGGTGGTGGACCAATCCTGCAACTCTGGTTCCAACTCGCGATATGCCTCGGCATAGTACGGAAACACAACGTTGTCGTAGAACAGGGGCATGGACTGCAAACCGCTGTTGACGATCCACCGCTCGGCAAAGGGCTCCGAAAAATAGCCGACCGTCGAGTTGGTCTCATTCATCCAGCCGTCGAACCACACGTCGTAGATCCTGTTTTGGGCCGTATAGTCCTCGAAGTCATCCAACAGAACTGCATAGGACGGCGCCGTGGACGCCTGGCTGGTGAAGAACCTCACCTCGCTGAGCCCGTACTGACCGAGCATTCCCCAACCACTCCGGATGGTCAGGCGAACGTACTTGGCGCGGATACCACCCAAGGGAACGATCGTGTTGGCCACGTAGTCCGGCTCGCCGGAGCCCTGGGCAAACCGCGCGTTGCCCAACTCCATCCAGTGCGTGCCGCCCGTGGAGTACTCGATGGTGACATCCTTGACACCGAAATTCAGGATCGATTCGAACACCGAATTGTAGTTCCACACCCACAGTTCCTCCAGCTTATACACGTTGCCGAAGGCAAACTGGATGTACACGGGCTCACCATCCGGCTCACCCAACCACATCGTGGTCGACTGGTTCGAATGCTCGTAGCTGTTGTTCAGTCCGGAACCGTTGACTGTGTTCTCAGGCCCGGTATCGTCCTCTGACAGTGCGTTACTGGTGGCGACCACATAGGTAATCGGATAGAGATCATCTGCAGGTGGTACCCCCCCATCGCTGCTGAGCCCAACGTCGTCGATATACACGACGCTGCTTCCACCGGCCTGCGGATTGTCGCGATCGCCGACACCGATGACCAAGCGTTCGACACGGCTCAGATCAACACCACCGAGTTGCTCGAAGCCGATCGTCCACTCCTGCCAGCCCTCGCTGAGCAGCGCGTCAGAATCAGGGTGGCGCACCACCACGCTGCCGCCGCGATCGTCTTCGACGACGACATACAGCCTGTCGGTGGTCTCGTGGTCCTTCTCCGTGCTACCGTGGAAATACAGCGTCAAAGCCTCGGCACCGCTGGCACTCCAATCCTGCAAGTCGCCCTGGAACTCGTACCACGCTTCGGAATAGAAAGGAGCCCGCACGTTGTTGTAGAACAGGGGCATGGATTGCAGCCCGCTATGGACGATCTCCCGCTCGGCGAAGGGTTCCGCCAGATAGCCCACCAGCGAGCCGGTATCGTTCAGCCAACCATCGTACCAAGAGTCGAAGATCAGATTATGAGCGGTGTAGCTCTCGAAGTTGTCGATCATGAGCGGGTCCGATGGTGACGCCTGGCCCTCACCGCCGAAGAAGCGAACCTCGCTGAGCCCGGCCTGACCGAGCATCCCCCAACCGCTGCGAATGGTCAATTTCACGTATTTGGCGGAGACGCCGTCGAAGGAGACGATCGTGTTGGCGGCGTAGTCGGGCTCAGCGGTGCCCTGGGCCAACTCCACGTCACCCAAAACCGTCCAAGCCGTGCCGTTCTCAGAGTATTCGATCGTCACGTCCTTGACTCCGAAACCCAGCATCGCTTCGAACATCACGTTGTAGTTCCACACGTGCATTTCGTTCAGTTCATACACAGCGTCGAACTGGAACTGGATATGCGCAGCCTCGCCTTCCAACAAGCACAGCCACATGTCGCTGGCACGGGTCGAGTGCTCGCCATTGACGTTCAGACCGGAGCCGTTGACCGTGTTCTCGGGTCCGGCTCCATCCTCGGTGGGCGCGTTGCTGGTGGCCACTACGTTCGTGATCAAATCGGCCGTATCTGTCCCTCTCTGAGCGTGAGCAATCGGGCTGCCAACCAGAAAGAGGACCAGCAAGAGCAGTACTGGGCACAACCGGCCCACCATCCATTCGTACCGTTTCATGGGGCTATCCTTTCAAAAAGTCTTTACCGTGAGTGTTCTCCCGTAGGACTGATCAGTCTACATATAAGGGGACGTCAGCATTCTGGACGGACGGTTTTTTTTCGGAAAATCTTTGGCGGGCATGGATGCCAATGGGTGGGAGCGCTGCGGGCGGATGAGGTGGCAAGCATACACATTTCGTGGACGCCATCACCTCTTGCTGAACGTACCAAGTTTCCTCGTCCGTTTGCCGTTTGGAGACGTGGAGCCTCTACTTGAGGGTGCGGACGGCCTGCGCCGGGACGTAGAAGCACCCGGGATTGCGTATGTCGAGCAACTCGTAGGTTGTCAGGCCGCCAGCGGTGTCCGAGATCCTCACGGGCGTAGCTTGGGCGGGTGTGTAGCCGCTAACGTGACCGTCGACGTAACCGGCGTTCAGTTTCGTCGTCAGCATACGGGGGTCATTCCCGACGTTGTGATTCCGATAGGACCAATAGCTTGAGTGCCAGTCGCGTTCCGGGACGACCTCATCGTACTTGAGCGGTTCGCAACTGCCAAAGTACCCCTGGTTTCTCCATTCGTCGTAGCCGAAGTAATCGCAAACCAGCAGATTGCTTTCCCCGTCGCGCGGCATCTGCGAGCGCGGCCCCAGGAACGGGCCCAGCGGGCCCTCTTGATAGGCGATGTAGTTCCAGAAGAAACAGTAGCTGCCAAATATCGGGGCAGCCGCGTTGGGATCTTCCGAGACAGGGCAATGCCAACTCCGATCCCCCAGTTCCCAGGCCCGATGCCAATAGGTATGAGGTGCCGGGCTACTGGGGCAATAGAAGACATCGGGGCTCTTGGCATACTCGGCCAGATAGCCGGCCACGGAGTTGTGGGTCATCGTCGGCAGCGGTCGGGTCGTCTTGACCTTGCGGGGATCCTGCCAGCGATAGGTCTGGGAGTCGGCCATGTTGCACAGCGCCACGGAGGCGGGGAAATCGTCGTCGTGCTCGTAAGCGTACAGCGTAACCGCGAAGACGATTTCGCGCTGGTTGTGAATGCCGACCACACGCCGGCCATACCGGCGCACCGCCCTCAGGGCCGGCAAGGTGATCCCGATCAACACCAGGAGCACACTGACCGCCGTCAACAACTCTACGACCGTAAAGCCTCTCCGACTCTCCATCTGACCCGCTCGTAATCAGACTCCGCTTTTGTGAGATTCGCACTCCATCATAACGACTGCTGTTTCGATCATCGAGAATTTTATCGCGATCCTGCTAGCCGCCACTCGCTCCCTGCACGAGAGCACTGAGTCCAATGTCGTCGATGTACACGACGCTGTGGCCGCCAGCCTGGGGGGCATCGCGATCGCCAATGCCCAACATCAGACGCTTGATGTGGCTAAAATCCACGTCGCCGAATTCATCGAGGCTCACCCTCCATTCTTGCCAGTCGTCGCTCAGCAAAGCCTCGGGATCGCCGTGATGCACCACGGCGACTCGACCCTGACCGTCCTCCACGGCGACGTACAGCCTATCGGTCGCAATATCATGGTCTTGATCGATGCTGCCATGGAAATACAAGGTCAAAGCATCGGCTTCTGCAGCCCGCCAATCCTGCAACTGGGCTTCGAGGTCCCGGTACGTCTCGGAATAGCAGGGAGCCCACCGGTTGTCATAGAACAAAGGCATCGCCTGCTGGCCGCTGTTGACGATTTCCCGTTCGACAAAAGGTGCGGGCGGATAGCCAACCTGCGAACCGGTCCCATTCTGCCAGCCATCGATCCAGACCTGGTAGAGCACCGTGTTGGGATCTCCGTCGGCCGTGTAGGTCTCGAAGCTATCCAGAAAGAGGGTGTAAGTCCACACGGGAGACGACGGCACCCGCTTGGTGAAGAACCGGACTTCGCTGAGCCCGGCCTGACCGAGCATCCCCCAGCCACTGTGGACATTCAGCCTGACGTATTGGGCCAGGACGCCGCCGAAGGGGACGATCGTATTGGCGAGATAGTCGGGCTGGGCGGTACCCTGGGCAACCTCCACCTCACCCAAAACGGTCCAGTCCGTGCCGTTTTCGGAATACTCGATCGTCGCGTCCTTGACCCCGAACCCCAGCAGCGCTTCGAACATTACATTGTAGTTCCACACGTGCATTTCGTGCAGCTCGTACACGGTGTCAAATTCGAACTGGATATACGCGGCCTCGCCTTCCAGCCGGCACAGCCACATGTCAGTAGCCTTGGTCGAGTGCCCGCCGTCGGCGTTCAGGCCGGAGCCATTGACCGTATTCTCGGGCTCTGCTTCATCCTCGGAGGGTGCATTGCTGGTGGCCACCACGTTTGTGATCGGATAGACCACACGTGTCTGCGTGGAACTGGCGCTGAGCCCGATGTCGTCGAAGTATATGACGTTGCTTCCGCCACGCTGAGGATTGTCGCGATTGCCGATACCCAGGGTCAGGCGCGTAACCTGACTCAAGTCGACGTTGCCGAACTCCTCGAAATCGATCGTCCACTCCTGCCAATCTTCGCTCAACAAGGCTTCAGGGTCCGGGTGATACGCAATGGCGTTCCTACCTTGATGGTCGTCGACGACGACGTACAACCGGTCGGTTTCGATGTTGTGGCTCTGATCCGTGCTGCTGTGGAAATACAGCGTCAAGGCATCGGCCCCACCGACATACCAGTTCTGCTCCTCCGTCTCCAACTCGTGAAACGCCTCGGCATAGAAAGGAAACACCACGTTGTCATAGAACAAAGGCATGGCCTGCTGACCGCTGTTGACGATGTCCCGCTCGGCGAAGGGCTCCGCGAGGTAGCCAACTGTCGAGTTGGTCTCGTTAATCCAGCCATCGAGCCACGCGTCATAGATCCTATCGTACGCGTTATAGCTCTCGAACGTCTCCAGAACGAGCGCATACGTCATGCCCGGCTCCGAGCGCGGTGTCAGATCGGCAAAGAACCGCACCTCGCTGAGACCGGCTTGATCGAAGATGCCCCAACTGCTGTCGACCGTCAACCGGACGTACTTGGCGGAGATACCACCCAGATCGATGATCGTGTTGGCTTCATAATCAGCCCGGGCCGGCGCCTGAGCGAATTGCACATCGCCAAAAACGGTCCAGTCCATACCGTTCTCGGAATACTCGATCCTGACATCTTTGATCCCAAAGCCCAGCATCGATTCGAATTGCGTGTTGTAGTTCCATACCCGCATTTCATAGAGCACGTTTATCCAGTTGAATTCATATAGAATCCAGGGCGGCTCATCCGAATCGGCGCTAAGCCACATGGTCGTGGGGTCAGTGGAATGCTGGCCGTCATCATTGACGCCGGAGCCATCACAGCTCTTCTCCGGCCCACCACGACCATTCTCCGAACTCGAGGCGGTGGCTGTGACGCGCATGACCTGATCGACGAAGGCTAGGCTGGCCTGGGCCGTCCCCCCGTAGCATCCCATGTTAATCCGCCAATTGACCCGACTCGTCACGTCCACGTCCACGCCGGACGGAAACACGATTGCTTCAGCGCCGACGTCCACGGCGGGGTCTCCGGCATCGATACACGGACTGGTCACCACGTCCTGCACCCAATGCGAGTCGGCGACCATTGCCGGGCTCCAGCGCAGGCCGCGGCTCTTGAGATGGTAGTCCCCTTCATCGAGTTGCCCGTTCTGCCATGCACCCAACTTCACGAAGCGTGGATACAAGGCCATGATCGCCGTCAACTCGAGCGTCTCAGTCTCTGAGGCCAGGATGGCGTCCTCACCCCCTTGAATGTTGCAGTGGGCCACTTCCAATGCCCCGCGCTCTTGGACCTGAATCGTTTGCACGCCATTGTAGTAGACGATACAGCTAACCATGCTGGCGCTGTGCACCGAAATACCGGTGGCGTTGTTGACGATCGTGCAGTTGGTCATGGTCCCGCCGAAGTTCGACACGGCCGGACGCGCCCCGCACTCGAACGCGCTGGTGTTGTCGGCAATCAGACAATGGGCCATCTCGCCATAGAACTCGGTGAGCAGGCTCCCGTCACACGTATTATTGCCCTGGATGACACAGTATCGTAGGGTCGCAGCGGTCCCGTTACCGAAGATGCCCTCGAACGCCGGTCCCTGGATCTTGAAACCGGCCAGTTCGCACTGCGGTCCCTCGGTTCCATCGAAAATGATGGTGGCATCCAGAGCCGTACGCTCGATGAAAGCGAGATCTTCCTCGAAATGGCTCTTAAGTTGGATATCGCGACCGGCAAAATCCAGTCTGCCGCTACCCCCATCAGGCGGCCCGTACCGACCCGGAGCCACCAGGATGGTGTCGCCGTCGACCGCCACGGCCAGCGCCTCGAAGACGCTGTCGAACGGATGGTCCGCTGTCCCGTCTTCGTCCGGGTCACTGGTGTCGGGGTCCCCTGGCGCCGGATCGGCCGGTGCGTTGGCATCGACGTAGATGATCCCCCCGGACGCCAGGAGGCCTACATCGACGAGCGACCGTGAACTGGACAAGACAACCCCTCCGCAAGCCGTCTCGTTCACAGGGGCCGCTGCTCGCTCGTCGACGCGGGCACCCTGAGCCAGCGCAGCGAAGCTGAATATCGACAGACCGAGGGCAGTCGTTAAGAACCAACACCATTTCAGATGCCTTCTCGTGCTCACTTCACACCCTCGGCTGAAACTGAGCTGCGATTACTGCCAGCCACTCAATCCCAGGCTGCCTGCATGAGGCTCAGCGGCCACAGCGTGTCGCTCCTCCTCTGCCGAGGCAGCCTGCGACGCGCCGTTTCGATCCCAGGGCCGGCGTCGAATCCGTCCTCCAGGTCCGGGCCGTACTCCAATCGCAGTTTCCCTGCCTCTGACTGACCTTCGTATAGCGTGATCTCTCGGAGGACATCCTGGTCCAGATCGATCGTATAAACAACTTCCACATCTCGATCTATCACCGCAACGTCAACGTGCCGATCCTCAGTTGCGTTGCGTGTCTCAAAGCGCAGATGGTACCCGGCCGCATCGCGCCGTATGGTGTCGATCGTGTGCAGTCCTTCCCAGGGTCTGGGCAGCCCCTTCAGGAACATCCCTCCGGCGAATCGATGGCGGATGCGGCCGGCGCTGTCGCAGACCACCGCAGCATTCGAATTGTCTTCCAGAACGAGAGAACCCTCAACCGCCAAACGCAGCCAGGGAGTCATCGTCCGTCGTTTGGCCAGGACGAAGGGAATGCACCCGGTCCCGGTGATCGCGCGCCCGTTTATCTGCCCGCTGATCCGCAGATACCCCCAGCCCTCTTGGTGCAGCGCGTCGCGACGGTCGGTGATCTTCACGTCAGGTTGCCAGGGGTACTGGAAAACCTGCTCGTCCGTGACGTCGTAATCAGCCCGCACGCGCGTGAACGGTCCGTTGTCATCTGTGCCCGTAACGACCAGCAGGCCTTTCTGGGGCGGGCGAACCTGCTTGATAGATGTTGCACGCCCCTCAACGTCATCCAGAAACGCTCTCAGCGCAGCACTATCGGTCGGCAGCCGCATGGTCGCCAGGTCGGGGCAGTAATAGTGAGCGTTTCTTCGCTCCACGGCGCGATCGGAACACCAGTAATTGCCGTCCTCATTTTGGAACCAGTGCCACTGCGATTTCCCATCATCCGCCACCGTTCCGACATGGATGAGGACGGCGCCTTCGGATCTCGGCGGATAGTAATACCAGTGTTGCCGGTGGATCTGCGGATCTTTGGCCCCCACCACGGATACCGCATGCGGCGAAGCGGCAGCAAGAAGACCGCCGTCACCGGGCTTGTCGACCACCAGGGAAGTGGCCGTGGCAGAAACTCCTACCACAGCGACCGTCACCAGCGCCGCCCGCGTCGTTATCACGGCCACCAACGTCGGCAACAACCCTGTCTTGAGACTCGCAGCGGCCACCGAGGTCGCCATCCCGCTGGCTTCCGACGTGGCGGTGAGCTTCCCATAAATCACCAGTGCTCCCAGCAGCGAGGCTTTGCCCAAGCCACTCTGCGTCAGATTTCTGCCCAGCGCCCTCTTGGCCTTGGCAAAGAGCGCTCGGGCCTTGAACTTGCGGCAACCGAGCGACTCGGCGATCTCACCAAAGGACATCTCCTCGTAGCAGCGCATGTTCAGGATGAGCCGGTGCTCCACGGGAAGTCGATGCATCGCCGAGAGCACAAGCTGCCGAATCTCCTTGGAGATCGCGTCGGCCACCGCATCCTGGGCGTCGCTCGAAGACGGCGGACCGTCTTTGGATAGCGATGGGGACCTATTGGAGAGCAATGTGGATCGGCGCCCATTGCGCCGGTAGTGGTGGCGAACCTTGTTCGTGGCGATCTTCGTCAGCCAAGGCCAAAACTGTCTGGAATCTCTGAGAATGCCAATGTCTTGAACCATCGTCAGCAGGCTTTCTTGTACAATGTCCTCAGCTAACGCCTCATCCAAGGTCATGCGAACGGTGTACTCGTAGAGGCGCATCTTGACCGCCCCGGCGAGACGATTGAGCCCCTCCGCGTCACCTTTCTGGGCACGTTCAACCAGTTTCATCACATTTGCACGATTCTTCATAGCCTTCAGGTAATAAGATGCTACCAGAAGACCTCGACAATGATTTTTCTTGAGAACGGTGCAACATTTGTGGCCAATCGAGGCGACGAGCCAGGCACTGGAGTTATTATAACACATTTGCCAACACATACTTATGCCACTTCGCCTTCTCTCGCATCACGTAGCCCCTTGGCTTGGGGCCGGGCTGGTCGTGTGGGGCGCATCGCTCCTGTTCGCCCCTCGAGCCGGGAGGCGGGACGACCGGCAGCACAGGCCAAGACCTGCACAGACCACAGAAACAACAAACCCTTATTTCAAAACACGTTACCGAACATCTGCCGTCTCACGGATGCCCCGGAATGAGGAAGGAGGGAATGGGCAGCGGCGGGTTTGAACCGGTGACACACAGATTCTCAGTCTCTTGCGGGACTCCGTGCGGCTTCAGCGCGATTTGGCAACGCGTTCTACCTGCTCGAGATATTTCTGGACGTCTTCGCGCGGCTTGAGATCCTGAGCCCGACGCAGCAGGGGCAACGCCTCGGTGTACTTGCCCTGCTGGACCAACAACTGGGCATGTCGCACCTTGGCATCGGCTTCGTGTTTCTCCAGGCCTTCGGCCCGCTCATAATAGAACGCTGCCTTTTCGAAGTCCCCCGCCCGGCCCGAATGTTGACCGAGCAGAATCAGCGCCTCGCCGTCGAGTGGATCCAGGGCAACGATCTCCTTGAGAATCTCAATCTCGTCTTCGCCCGCCCCTTCCGCCACGGCGATGCGAGCGCGGAGCTTGAGCAGGTCCTTCCGCTGCTCTATGTCCAACGCATCGGCCAGCAGGGTCTCCAGGCGGGCAATCAGCCGCTTGGCTTCGTCGAAAGCGCCGCGTGCGGTGAGCACCTTGGCCGCACGAATGGCGCGCTCGGACGAACGCTGTGGATTGCTTCCGAGGGCTCGGATGTATGAATCAACCGCGATCTCGAACAATTCCTGATTGATGTAGATGTCGCCGAGCATGTTCAGGCTGTCGACAGTCGCTTGGCCCATCTGATCGACCAGTTCGTAGTTGACCGCCGCTTTGAGGGGCTCGTTCAGACCGATGTAAGCATTGGCCTGGAGCAGCCACAGATCGGCGCGGTTGGGATCCTCGGCAATCAGCCCCTCGCACAGCGCCACGGCGTCGGCATAGCGCTCCTGCTTGAACAGACTGCGCGCCAGGCCCATCTTCCAGTCCGGCGTTTCTGGATCGAGCAGCGTGGCCATACGATAGGCCGACTCGGCCGAGAGACTGTTTTCCACCGATGAATACGCGTAACCGAGCAGGCCGTAAGTCAGCGCCGCGCCGTCGCCGAGTGCGATCGCCCGGGTCAGAGCCGGGGCGGCTTTGGCAAATTCACCGTTGCGTACGTGGATCAGACCCAGATTCTTCCAGGCCCGACGGAACTTCGGGAACTTCGCCACGGCCTTCTCATAGGACGCGGCCGCCAATTCGAGTTGCTCCTGTTGGAAGTAGATGTTGGCCAGGGTGAAGTCGAAAACGGCGCTCGATGCGTCCTTGGTGTTCTTCTGTAGCAGCCTGGCGGCTTCATCCATTCTGTCGGACGAGATCAATTCGAGCACGTCCAGCATCTTCTCGCGTTCGGACTGCGTGACCGTCGGCTCGATCTCCGTCTCAGCCAGATAACTCTCGGCAAACTGCTTCTGAAAGGCCGGACTGTTCCAGAGCGTCAGCTCGGTCGCGGTCAGACGCGTCACGCCATGGGAGATCTGAACCGCCTGGCCGACCGACACCGTCGAGAAGATCAAAATGTAAAACGTAAAATGCAAAATTGAGGAAGTCATCGCCGCAAAGCGGCGATTCCGCCATTTTGATTTTTGATGTTTGATCTTTGATATGGCCATACTCATCCTTCCGGGAAAGTGATCGGCGCCAGCATGCGAAAACGAACGGCCTTGCCGGCCCGCTTGCCAGGCTCGAATTTCCATCGTTTCACCGCCGATAGGGCCGGTTGCTCGAATGCCGGATCGGTGGAATTGCGTACCCTCGGCTCCACCACGCGTCCGTTCTCATCCACGATAAAAATGATATTTACCTTGGCGGGTGTCTTGCGACGCAGTTGCCGGCTCAGGCTCGGACCAGGCTGGTAGACCACCCGCGGCTTCTGATCGAGATCGGCCATCGAAAAGACCGCGTCCAAATCCTCGCTACTCCGGGAGACCACCGTGTTCAGCTTGACGGCAAAATCCCCGGCTCCCATGAACCCGCCGCTGAATCCGGGATTAAGGGCCAATTCGAGTTGCGAAAGGTCGAGTGGCGGCGCCTCTTCGACGAGTTCCGGCGGCGCTTCTTCGGGCTCCGATTCCGGCTCAGGTTCCTCCTCCACCTCGGGGGTCGGAGGCGGTGGCTCGATCTGCGCCAGATCCACGGTTTGCAGCGACAGGTCGTCGGCCGGTGGCTTGCTGATCGTTTGCATCAAAGGCAGGACAATGAAGAACACGAACGTCAGGGCAAGCGCCCCGGCTATCACCAGCAGCCGATGACCCGCTTCGCGGGCGATGCCGAATGTGCGTCGGGTCCTTGCGATCGCCATGCTCAACCCTGCGGTTTGCGCGCCGCGAGACTGACTTTCGTGGCCCCGGCCAATTTGGCTTCGTCGATGACGCGGACGAGCAGACCGGAATCGGCCGCCGCGTCCACCTGAATGACGACAGGAACGTCCTCTTTCTGGAGCATGCGCTTAACGAGCTGCCGCACACCACTGAAACCTATCTCGCGTCCGCCATAGATCACTTCGCCTTTATCCGTCAGCGCCAACAGAATGCTCGTCTTTTCCAACTGTACCGACGAGGCCGCCTGCGGTTTGTCCACTTCGACGCCCGTCTCTTCGACGAAGGTCGTCGTCACGATGAAGAAGATCAGCAAAATGAACACACAGTCGATGAGCGGGGAGATATCCACTCCGACATCGCCGCTGTCCTCAGATGCCATTTCTCGAAAACGTCCCATGGTTTTCCTCGATCGTCACCTCTCGTCACGCGACCTTCTCACGCTGTCGCGTTGGACGCACGGGTGTGCCAAATGCCTGGGCGGGTCGTTGCATAAGCTGGTGCACCAGATGTATCACCCGCTGCGGCTGCCGCACGATGCGCTGGGTCCGGCGGACCGGGCGCTGTTCCTCGGATTGGCTTAAGGACTTGTATTGCTTCTGCGTACAAATCGCCTCGAGGTGGGCGAGAAAGGCCTTGTAGCGTTCCAGTTGCCGTGAGAGTTGATATTGGAAGAACAGACCCGGCAACGCGATGATCAGACCGGTTTCCGTGGTCACCAAGGCCTCGGAGATACCCTCGGCCACCATGCCCATGGTCTTCTCGCCCCCGGAGCCGGTCGCCAGGGCACCGAACGTTGCCAGCATGCCGGTGACCGTCCCGAGCAATCCCAATAGCGGCGCCGCACTGACGCAAACCTTCATGACCCGCAGATCGCGCTCGAATGGAACGATCTCGGTGGCGCGCAGCTCTTCGAAGAAGACGCCGGTTTGCTTGAGCGACTCGGCACCGGTGACGAAGTCCAACAGCTTGCCAATCGGACCCCGGCGTTCATTGGGATGATCGATCCAGTGTCGCCAGATCTTCTCGGGCAGCGAGAGAAATCCCTTGGCCCGCAGGCGCAGCAGCACGTGCACACCGAGTGTAAACAACACCAAGGCATTGGCCGCCAAAGCGATCATGCCCCAACCCCCTGATAGCCAGATACCCACCGCTTGCGCCCAGAGACCGTTAAGCTGTTCCATCGTCATCGCTATTCTCCGTTACGGATCACACGTCCTACCAGCAGGTCGTCATGGTCGAGGACCGGCACGGCGCTGCGATTGTGCGTTCGAAAGAACTGGTGTACTTCTTCCCGATTGGTGTCGACGCGTACGAACAGCGCGCCGCCGTCCACCAGGGATTCGACACGAACCTCCTCGGGCCGGGTCAGCAGCAGGCGGATCTGGAGATCCCCCACGTACCGGCCATCCTCGTCCACCACAAAGACCGTGTGGAGATCATCATCCAATCCTGCCGCCCGGATCGCCGCCAAGGTCTCGGCCACAGTCGCGCTGCGACTGATTTTGATCTTCGCCGGCTCCATCATGCCACCGGCCGAATCGGGATCATAGGACACGGGTGCGTAGAATTCGGCCCGGCCCAGACTCTGCTCGTACAATCGGTTCATCACCTCGTCGGCCACCGCCGCCGGCATCTCGGCCAGCGCTCGACTCGCATCTTCCTGCCGCTGAGGGGTCTTGCTGATCTGGTTGACGAACGCGATGGCCGCCTTCTCCATCTGGGCCACCATGCCGCGTGCCTTCCGCGAAAGAAACGCGTGCAACAGCAGCGAAGGAATCGCCACAATCAGGCCGTATTCGGTGGTGATCAACGCTTCAGAGATGCCGCCGGAGAGCGTTTTGACGTCGCCCGAGCCAAACACAGTGATCAGTTTGAAGGTGTTGATGATACCCGTCACCGTGCCGAGCAGCCCCAACAGCGGGGCCGCAGCCGCGCTGATCGCCACAAACGGCAGGAATCGCTGGAGTTTCAGCTTGGCGGTCAGGATCTTCTCGTACATCACTTCTTCGATCAGCGCCGGGGGGTCCGTCAGGTGCTCGACCCCGGTCGCGAGCATCACGCCGGTCGGACCGCCGATGGCCGCCGCTTCAATGCGGGCCTTTTCCTGGTTGCGGTCCGCCACCGCATCCAATAAGGCGCGGACGCGCTTCTGAGACGGCTGACGCACCCGGGCCAGCTCGATCCACTTGAACAGGACCACCAACATCGCCGCGGCGAACAGGCCGAGGAGCGGGTACATCACGACCCCACCTTTGCCGATGTGCTCGCTCAGCGTCTCCTTGGTCGCTTCGATCTTGTGGGCGTTGCCAAGCGTCGGGTCGAGCGGAAACTGGCCTGCCCCGGTACTGACCACTTCGGCCGCGGCGGCAGCCAAAGCTTCGGAATCAAAACCGAGCACGGTCGGTTCGAGCGAACCGAGGCGTTGCTCGGCGGTCCCGATCGCTTCGCCATCCGTTGAACGGAACAGCGCGGCCGGTCCGATCAGGACAAACGAACCGGGCTTGACCAAACCGGTCGGATCGACGGCGTTGCCCTCGAAGCGCGTTCCCCCCAGCGCGTCGTGCAACCGTTCGAGCGAGGTTGCGACCAGACCGGACTGCGCCTGGTAGACCGCGGTCTCACTCAGGTTACTGTTCTCCGGCGCCAGCTTGGCGGCCTCGAGTGCTTCGGCGTAACGCTGGGTTTCAGCAATGTGAAGCCGCGTCTCGAAATTGCGGATGTATTCGCTCAGCAGGTTGGAGATGTACGTCTTTTCCTCGCGGCGCGACTGAATCTCCGACCGCAGGTTACTCAGATCGAGGGTGCGGGTGTCCAGTTGGCGCGTGGTCTCTTGATACTCGCGACGCACGTCGAGCAACTCGTCCTCGAGGGCGCTAAGCTGACGGCCCAAGGGCACTTTCTCGGCAGCAATCGCCTCGCGCAAGGCCGTCAACTCGGCCAGGCTTTCATCAAGCCGTTGCTGGGCGGACACTTCAACCGAAATGAAGGTACCGGCCGGCGCGGGCGATGGGGTTGGCGCCGGCGCCGCAGCATTGGAGGCTTCCTCGCCTTGGCCCCAGACGACACCCAGGGACATTGCGGCCAGCAGCAGCGTGAGTAGGAGGGTCCTGTTATTGTCCATGGGCCGCTCCTTGCTCAACGGTTACGGGCAGCGGGACAAAACTGGCTACCTGTTCGTTCTTCAAGATGGCCACGGCTTGCGCCACGTCATCGGCCGCATCGTTGGCCGGTTCCCAGACCCAGCCGTCCGTACCCGGACGTCCCACACCGGCGATTGTCCCATTGGCACCGGTGTAATAGGCGTGCCCCAGCCCGATGTACAGGGCTGTGACTTCCGCCACGCTGCCGTCGGCCAGCGTACGCACTTCGCTGGTCACTTCAATGCCCCGGTTGAATTTGTTGACCTCATTGAGGATGCCGACCACGTTTTGGAACCGCTGAGCGAGAGAGAGTTTCGTCTCGTTGGGGTCACCAGGCAGCCGCTGGCTGAGCGGTTTGATACGCTCACGAATCGGATCCGGCAATCGCTGGTTCAGCGCCATGGTGCGCGCTTCCAGCGCCGTGACGATGTCGGCCAGTGTCGCGCCGGCGTTCTTGAGTATTTCGTTTTCCCCCGCCAGTTCAGCACGCTTAGCCTCAGCGTCACTGACACTCTTCTGAGTCTGATCGATCTTCTCACGGAGCGACGCAATTTCCCGTTGCACGAGCTTGATGCGCTCTTCGAGCATCTCGCGGCCCAACGTCCACTCCTGGCGTTCCTTGGAGATCACGCGCCGGGTCTCAACCCACTTTTCCGTCAAGGTCCGAACGTTGTCGATCTGACCCTGTCCGGCCGGCTCTGCCGCCTGGCTGGAAATCGCGACGACCAGTATGGCGATCACCGCCCAACGATAGTTTCTACTCATCACAGCGAACCTCTTGTCTTCCTAAAGACAGCTCGGCTGAATTCTCGGATCGTGAGACAACGCCGTTCTCACGCAACCCGCAGTTCATGCCCCTGCCCGGGCACTTACTACTACGATCATCTTCACCGGGCAGTGTTAGTAGGCCATTAGGAGACCATTGGAATTGAGTTAATTGAGGGCAAGCCCCCAAATCCCGCCAGGGATAGGGCAGCTACCAGGGATCGCCCAGGCCGGCGCGTATATCCCGAATCCGCTTCATCAGGATCTCGCCCGGTTGAACGGCGTGCAAGGCCAGCGAGCAACAGGTGGCAACCAGGTCATCGGTTCGCGGCCTCGAATTGGGGTTTTCCTGACCCGCCTCCAGCACCCGCCGGTAGAGATTTACCGCCGTCTCGCCATCCCCCATGGCGTGAACCGCTTCGGCGATGGGACGGAGTGTCTGGGCGCGGTAGATATTGACGATTTTCTCTCGTTGTGCATCGAACAGCGCCAGGGCCTTCTGCACTTCGGCGCGGGCCCCCGCCTCGTCGCCCGCGTGAAAACGGCGTTCCGCCAGCCGGGCCATCAGCGGAATGACAAAACGCGGCTGCCAGCGGGCCGCATCCATCAGGGCTTGGGCTTCGTCAATCAATTCCAGCGCCTTGTCTGGGTCGGTGTGAGTCAGTGCTGCATCGATCAACTCCATCAGGAGTTCGATCCGCACAAAGACCGGCATGCTGCCCCAGGATGCCTCGATCTTCTCCTCCACCCGCGTTCGCCGCGTGCGGTCCGGGAAGAAACGCCGATAGAGTTCGGCATACACTCCCAAGGCGCCCTTGGCGACATCGAAATCCTGCACCGAAACAAGCTTCTCCAGATTCGCCATCTGCGTTTCAAAGGCGTCGGCCCGACTCGTCATCGCCTCAGCCCGCATCACCGGCCCCCATTCAGCGGGGGCCACACCCTGCTCGGCAGCGGAAAGAGCCTCTCCCAAATAGACACGGGCCGCCGCCATCTTGGCTTTGATTCGATCTTTCCGCCACCCTTCAGCCTGTTCCAAAGCCTGAGTTGCCAGGTCCAAACAAGGTTCGACTTTCTCCACAGTTCCATGACGGGCATAGTAGAGCGCCAAATCGGCGTATCCGGTCCCGCGGCGCCAGTTGTCAATCTGCTCGATATACTGCCGGGCGCGTTCCGGCTCGTCCAATTCGAGACAAGCGATCACGACGAGTTCCTGGGCCCTGGCGCGGTTCTTGGCGTGCGGAAAGACCGGCATGGCGGATGCAGCCCCGAACGCAATATCCAGCAACTCTTGCTGATAGGAAGCCAGCGGCGCCGTCGCACCAGGGGCCTGCGTTTCCACATCGTCTCTGGAACGACAGCCGCCGGTACCACTGAGAAGGCCGACGCCCAGTACCAGCACCAGCAAGCTCGATATCACTTTCGTCATGCTTTCACCGTCGCGATCCTAGCAAAACTGATGGCAGCGGACCAGCCGCTGCCATCAGTCCAATTCACATGCTCAGGCCTTGGTCCGAACGTATCATCGATGGCGTCCTACCGAGGCCCTACCACAGAGACGCTGCCTAGTCCGTCATGCCATAGGCGTAGGCCGCCGTCCAACCGGCCAGCCAGTTCTCACTACCGAAGGCGCCCTTGTAGGCGACAGGCGAGAAGAAGCCATCCTCCGGAGCCGTCTCATCACTGCTGACGGCATCACCAGCGGCTCTCGGGTCAATGTAGGTCACCAGAGCCATCACCTTGTCAGCAACCTGGGCGGCATCGGCCCGCTCGATCGCCTGAATCGGCATCTCTGCCGGCTCGACGCTGTTGCCGAGCGACGCATCCGTCACACCGAATTCGGCCAGAGAATCGGCCTCGGCCATGTTGTAGAACACGCTGTTGGTGAACTGGCACCAGTTGCCTGCCGTGAAGTTCGGGTACAGGGCAGCCGGATCCACACCCGCCTCGTTGGTCGGGTAGCTATCGACCGGCGTGCTGAACAGTTCGGCCAGCGTCGGAACGCCTGCGGCTCCGTAGCCACCACCATCGCCACCGTCGCCACCGTCTTTGATCGCGTCGCCACCGACGTCCATGAAGACGCAGTTGTGGAACTGGGCCCGCATGTTGTCGCGCCACTCGGTACCCTGGTCACCATCGTAGGGCTGGCCGACGGTGGTGAAGTTATAGATCAGGGCCGCGCCGTACGGCTGGGCCGCCGCATCTTCGGCACCGTCCATCTCGAAACAGTTGTCACCAATACCCGAGCCCTGCTTGTTGTCGCCGCAGTAACCTTGAACGATCAGGCCGAACTGGGCCTTGCCACGGAAGCCCTGGTCGAGATCGAAGCTGTCATCGCCGATGTTCCAAATCGAGACGTGCTTGATGTTCAGCGTGCCGCCCCAGATCTCGATGCCGTCGTCGACGTTGTTCATGATCTCGATGTATTCCATGTCCGTGCCGCGACCGACGCCACCGAGCGACATGCCGTTGAGCTCGTTGGCAATGCTGACCACGTGGCCGCCGTAACGCAGCGACACATACTGCACGACGCCGCTGTCATCGTCGTCGTTGCCACCACCGTAGAGCGGCAGCGTGTCGCCTTCGAAACGAGCGACCAGGCCTTCCATCTGGGCGGTGTCGGCGCCGTCGGGCTGGCCCGTGCCGGTCCCATCCAGCGTGGCCGAGATCAGGGCGTCGCCCATGATCGTCAGATTGCCCCATTCTTCGCAAGAGGCACGCCAGGTCACCAGGTCGTCTTCTTCGCTGGTCATGATGATCGGTTTGGTCTTGGTGCCCATCGCGAAAATCTGGGCGCCCTTGGCCACGACCAAGGCGCTTTCGTCGTTGCCGCGAATGAGCGTTCCGGGCTGGATCGTCAGGCTGGCGCCGGGTTCGACGTAAACCACGGCCTTGAGATGATACACATTGTCCGCGGTCCACAGGGTCGAGACGGTAATGTTGTCCGTCACGTCAACATCAGCGGCGCTGGCCACGCCAGCAGCCACCATGCCCATCAGGGCCATCAATACGAGCTTCTTCATGGTTCTTCTCCATACTTTCTTCACATTAAGTGGGTGAGCACGACTACTACTATACCGGTTGTTACGCTGGGGAATAGGGGATCACTCTTCCTCCATAAGTCCGTCAGTCACTTCTTGAGCCGACCGGATTCAGGACCGGCCGCCAAGGCCGCTAATGCCTAGCATACAATGTCTACTCGCGAGCGTTCTACTTTCATTCAGACAGCTTTGAAGCATATCACCAGAGAACCCGAATACATCTCCAGCGTGGCCATTTGCCTCCATCTATCCTGGTTTGATTGTGGGCCCGCCGTGTTAGAGAGGGATTAGCGCAATACTGAAAATCCGTTAACCCGAACTTTTTTCGATTGCCGAGCCTCGCCTCACCGCTCAAGAGGAACAACGCGGGCAGACCGTTGGCAACACCCCGGAAATTCCTACAGAGGCTACGGCCGCCCCCCCTGGCATGGTCTAGAGCCGGGTATTACCTCCGCAGACCTGGAACCCGCCATTTCGCGGCTCCCGGTCAATGATGCCGATTTGCCCATTATATTAACTTTAGGTTAAATAGACTAAAATCCTTTGAATTGCCCAAGTTAACATATATCATGATCTAGGCAGTTCAAGCGATCCTGACCAAGAGAAGCAGGAGGCGCTGTTCGGATGGTTTTTGGGTGATCCATAGGAATGAGGCGATTCATCAAACCCTCTGTTTTGAGTGTGGTGGTGCTGTTCTGGCTGCTGTCGGTGGCCACGGCCCAGGAAGTCGGTGGCATCCGCGGCGTGGTCTACGACCAGGACTTCGATGTGCCCTTGCCCGGCGTGCAGGTGCAGGTCAACGAGACCGGAGCAACGACCACCACCAACGACGAAGGCACGTTCGTCTTCGGACAGATCGAGCCCGGCACCTATACCCTGGTCTTCTCCAAGGAAGGCTACACGCGACAGTTCACCCCTGACGTGGTCGTCGGCGCCGGACGCATGACCGAGCTGAACGCTTCGCTGGCGGGTGAGTTCACGGAGATGGAGGAATTCGTGGTTCAGGATCTGGAGCTGGGAGGCTCTGAGATCGGCCTGCTGAACTTGCGGATGGAGAGCCCGTCGCTGATGGATTCGATCAGTTCGGATCTGATGAGTCGGGCCGGGGCCAGCGACGCGGCCGGTGCTCTGCGCCTGGTGGCTGGCGCCACCGTTGAAGATGGGAAGTACGCCGTGGTGCGCGGCCTGCCGGATCGCTACGTCAACTCGCAGTTGAACGCCGTACGCCTGCCCACCGCCGACGTCGACAAGCGCGCCGTGCAACTCGACCAGTTCCCGGCCGCCTTGGTCGAGAGCATTCAGGTCAGTAAGACGTTTACGCCGGACCAGCAAGGCGACGCCTCAGGCGGCGCCGTGAATCTCGTCCTCAAAGGCATACCCGATGAACGCGTGCTCAAGGCCAAAGTCGGAGCCGAGTACAACTCGCAACTGAAGTTCCGCGACGATTTCCTGACCTACAAAGAAGGAGGCGTGGATTTCTTCGGCATCGATGACGGGGGTAGGGACATCCCCAGCAACGGTATCTTCGGCGGGACGATGGGCGTCTCTGAAGACGACGCCCCGCTGATCTACAGCGGCTCCTTCACCGGTGGTGGACAACGCGAGCTTGACAACGGCGTTCGCATCGGCGGCTTGATCAGCATGTACTACAAGCACGATGCATCCTATTTCGAGGGCGGCAAGAACGACGTCTATAACGCCCAACTGGAAGGCGGCCGCTACGTCCTGGAACCGTTGGTCAGAGAAGAGACCACGACACTGTACGATGTGACCGAGAGCGTCGAACAGGTCAAGTGGGGCGTGATGGGCGCCGTCGGTGCCGAAACCGACAATCATGCGCTGTCGCTGCTTTACATGCGCACCCAGGTCGCGGAGGATCAGGCCAGTCTCCTGGAAGACGTCCGGGGAGCCGGCTACCGCGATGCGCTGGACATTGAGGCCCCCCTGCACCGCAGCGAAACGCTGGAATACACGGAACGGACCCAATCGACAATCCAACTGAAAGGCGAGCACACCCTGGATACCGAGGAACGCTCGCTCGGCCGCTTCGGCAAGCTTCTCAGTCCGGAGATCGACTGGACCGCGGCTCACAGCGACGCTACGTTGGACAGCCCCGACAAGCGGCTCTTCAGCACGGAGTGGACTCCAGAGCGAATCGTCATACCGGGCGTCCTGGAATTCCCAGCCGTCCACACCGGTTATGATCCCAGTGGCAGCGGCTATGGTTTTGCCCAGCGCGTCTGGAAGGATATCACCGAGGAGAGCGATCAGGTCCTGCTCAACGGCAAGCTGCCCTTCGAGCAATGGAGCGGCGAAGAGGGCTATCTGAAGTTGGGCGTCTTTGCCGACTCGGTGACGCGTGAGTACAACGAGGACAGCTTCTTCTATGAAACCGGTGGCTCCTATGAGGGGCCGTGGGAAGCGTTTTGGAGCAGGGTGTACGTCGGCGAAGGGCCTGGGATCGACCCGTCCGATCAGGACGTCGACTACACGGGCGAGCAGGATATCACCGCCTGGTACTACATGGTCGATATGCCTTTGAGTTCCTACTTCAAGGTGATCGGTGGGGCTCGCCATGAGTCCACGGACCTGGAGATCACCAACCACCCTGAAAGCGACAACGCCCAGTACCTGCCGCCGGGCGGCAGCGGCTGGACGCGGTTCGGACCGGAGGCTGACGTGTCGTACTCCCAGGACGACGTCCTGCCCTCGATTGGATTCGAGTTCAAGCCGACCAAAAAGGTCAAGGTCCGCGCCTCTTACAGCGAAACCGTGGCGCGTCAGACGTTCAAGGAGTTGTCTCCGGTCATGCAGATGGAGTACCTGGGGGCCGATATCTTCGTCGGCAATCCGGAACTGACCATGAGTGCGCTGGAGAACTACGATCTGCGGGTGGACTACGAGCCTTACGCTGGAGGACTGTTGTCGGCTTCGTGGTTCCACAAGGATGTCAAAGACCCGATCGAATACGTGCAACGCTTCCAGGCCTCGCTTTTCTATACGACGGCGGTCAACTATCCGGAAGGCTGGCTCGAAGGATATGAACTGGAAATCCGCCAGGACCTGGGCCGACTTTGGGAATCGCTGGACGGCTTCTCGGCCGGTGCCAACGCTACGTTTATCGATTCGGAAGTCGCCCTGCCAGACGAGGAAGCAGCAGCTTTCGCCGCCGTGGGCGTGCCGACGAGCCACCGGGATATGACGAACACGCCCGAGTTCCTGTACAATCTGAACCTGACCTATGAGAGCGCGAAATACGGCACCCGCATCGGCCTTTTCTACACAGTGCGCGGCGACACACTGGTGGAAGGCGGTGTGGCTTTGGGCCGAGGCTATGTCCCCGACGTCTATGAAAAGGAGTACGGTACGTTGAACCTCGGGGTATCGCAACCGATCGGCGAAAACACCAAACTCTCGTTCCAGGCCAAGAACTTGACCGATCCCAAGATCGAACGGGTGTATCGTTCGGATGCCGTGGAAGGCGAGGCGACCAAGACGTCCTACAAGAAAGGGATCGATATGGTCCTGAGCCTGGAGCACGAATTCTGAGAACCCAGGTCAAGATGGACCTGCTCGTGGAGCGCACATGAAAAGGTTTGCCCCAATCCTGATGTCAATCGCGCTGGCCTATGCGTCAAGTGCCCCGGCCGAGACGGCGAGTGTCAAATGGGAAACGCTCAATGCCCAAGCCCTGTCGTTGTATCGGCAAGGTCACTATCAGCGGGCCGAGAAGGTCGCGAAGAAGTCCCTCAAGCTGGCCGAGCAAACGGGCGGACTGTACCATCCGACGGTGGCCTTGAGCCTGAACAACGTGGCCCTGATGCACAAAGCGCAGGGTCACTACAAAGAGGCCGAACAGCTTTACATGTTCTCTCTGATGATCGGCGAAGAGGCGCGCGGCCCAGACCACCCGTCCATCGCAACGACGCTGAACAACCTGGCAGCGCTGTACGACGCTCAAGGGCAGTATGCCAAGGCCGAACCGCGCTACCAGCGTGCTCTGACCATCAAGGAGAAGGTGTTCGGTCCGAATCATCTTTCGGTGGCCCTGAGTCTGAACAATCTCGCCCAATGCCATTGCGGCCAGAGTCGGTACCAGGAAGCCAAACCGCTCTACGAACGGGCACTGAAGATTCGAGAGGAGGCCCTTGGGCCGAAGCACCCTACTGTGGCTCAGAGCCTGGATAGCCTGGCCGATCTCTATCGCGCGCAACGCGACTTCGCGCAGGCCGAATCGTTCTACCAACGGGCGCTGGCCATCAAGGAAAGTGCTCTGGGCTCAGACCACCCATCCGTGGCCGACAGCCTTGAGGGCCTGGCTTCGCTCTATCGCATGACATTTCGTCCAGCCGCGGCGGCCGCCCTTGACAACCGCATCGCCGCCATTCGCGCCCGGAAACGCTGAGACTCAATCGTCGGCCGACCTACCCGGCGTGCCACAAGAGGCCCCGTACCCTCACGGAACGGATGCTCCGGGCCGACGTGAATGGCGATGACAAATCTCTGTGGTGTCGAACGCAGACCCGGCAGCGACACGGGACAACGTTGCCCATCGCGGATCACTGAGCCAGGTGAATCGATTGGATATCGTCTCGGGGAATCTCGATTCTCTTGAAGGTCCCGGCGGTCGGATACGCAGCGCGGACGGTAACACTGTCGTCCGAGATGCGGTCGAATTCCGCGTGGTAGATGAGCGTCTGTCCCAGCACGCGCACCATGCCGGGCGGTGGAGGCGGCGGAGTGGGCCGATGGCCACCGATCGCAGCATGGGCGGTCACCACACATTTCTTGCCGATGTGGGCGGTTCTCAGCTTATCGAAGGTTATTCTGCTCATACCACGGGCCAGGGTGTCCCGGACCGAAGCGATGTCTTCAGCGCTCACTGCTGTGCCTTCAACGGCTCCGGACGTTTTCTCCTTGCAGCCCGCTGTGGCTAGCGAAAGGGCCAAGCAGACGATGAAGAGGCAATGACATGCTGCACTCATAGCGTAACTCCTTGTCGGCTAGGTCGCTCTGTCGCTGATCATATACCGGTTGCATCCTTGGGACGTTGGCCGTCGTACCAATAAGTCGGGACGTCTTCACCCGTGCTTTCCTTGATGCCACTGACGTGACCGTCCAACCAGCAGGTGTTGGAGGTCTTGGAATGACGGAAGCATTCGCCCAGTGTGTCATGTCCCTGCCAGTGGGTCTCGGCCAGGGAACCACCCGGACGCCACTGCGACAGATTGATGCTGGCGCCGGGCCCGATGCAGAACATGTCGGAGTTGACACCATCGAGCTTCTGCTCGATGTGGTCCTGGAAGACGATGGTCTCGTCGTGTCTCTTGAACGCGTGGTCGACTTTCTTGTCGGCAACGTAGCCGTTCAGGCCGTAGCAGGAGTATTTGAAGTACTCCTTGAACGTCACGCCCCACCCAATCTCCGGCCAGTCGTCCGGCCGTACAGCGCTGGGACACCGAAAGATCTTCTTGTTCTTGGCGTACGGCTTGTAGGCGATGCCCCAGTAGGCATAGTTGTCGTTAGGCCCATACTCTTTGACGATGGGCGATCCTTCCCAGGCGTTGTCCCACAACCCCTGATTGGGCGTGCTGTGTGTCTTGCCGTCGTAGTCATCCAGGTACATACGCAGCGCCACGCCCAAACCCTTCATATGGGCCACGCACACGACCGCCTGCGCTTGCTTGCGCGCCTTTTGCAGCGACGGCATCAGAATTCCCATCAGCAGCGCGATGATGGCGATGACGACCAGCAACTCAATCAACGTGAAGGCATCCTGTCTTTTCATGGCTTCTACCCCAAACTATTGCACTTCTGCCTTTTCGTTATCCTGTTAATGACGGGCATGCTAGCCCTTGACTCTTGGAGCCTTGTGAGAAAGGCGCTAGTTTCGCGCTAATCATCTTCAGGCACCAGTCTACCGTCCGTGAAGGCCAAAGCTTGCCATCGGGTTATCGCGAAGCGGTATGTGTGCGGGACGGACCCACGGCCTGAAAGTTTCTGGCGGTCCGCCGTGAGAGGACCCGGGTTGAAGGTGATGTCAGGCGATGCGTGATTCTATCGTTCGGTTCGGCAACACGACTGTGAACTGTGTGCCGCTCGTGGGCGGGCCAGAGGTTCTAGATCGCAGCTACGGGGCGAGGTGGAATGATTGAACGTCGTCTCGGGGAATCTCGATTTTCTTGAAGGTCCCGGCCGTCGGATACGGGGCGCAGACGGTGATGCTGTCGTCCGAGATGCGGTCGAATTCCCCATGGTAGATGAGCGTCTGTCCCACCACGCGCATCATGCCGGGCGGTGGCAGCGGCGCAGTGGGCCGATAGCCTCCGGTCGGAGTACAGGCGATCACGACGCATTTCTTGCCGACGTGGGTGTTGTTCAGTTCGCTCAGTACCATTTTGCTCATCCCGCGTGCCAGGGTGTCGCGGACCGAAGCGATATCTTCGGCGCTGAACGTCGCATTGCCTGCGGTCGCGGAGGTCTTCTCTCTGGAGCCCATCGAGATCAGCAAGAAAGTGAGACAGAAAACCAAAAGGCAACGGCATGCTACACTCGTGGTGTGCTGCCTTGTCGGTTGCATAGCTCCGTCGCTGATCATACGCCCGCCACCTCCTTAGGACACTGGCCGTCGTAGTCATCCAGATACATGGCCTGCGCCTCTTTGCGTGCCTTTTCTAGCGACGGCATCAGATCTCCCATCGGCAGTGCGATCATGGCGATGACGACCAGCAACTCGATCAACGCAAAAGCACCGTGGTTTTTCAGGGCTCTTGCCCCAAACAGTGCGCTCTTCTGCTTCGTCCTCCTGCCTACGACGGCAATGTTAGCCGTTAACTGTTAGTATTGTGTTAGAAATGCGCTAATGTTGCGCTAGCCCTCTCAAGGTGCCGATTTGTCGTCCGTGGTAGTCATGCCTGCCGTACCATGCGCGTCAGGCCGTGTTTGTGGGGTTTCTCTTTGCTGTGGTCGCCACGCCTGAGGACGCAGGGGCAGGCAGAAGGAGGCAGGGGCCCGCGCCGGTAACGCGAGCCCCTGTTTCGCATTCATCATGTCTGTGGCCGGTTGCATGCACCGGCCACACTGGCGGTCTAGTCGCTGAATGCTCCGACGACTTCGACGTTGTCAATGGCCCACCACCAGTCATTGCCGGCATCGACCATGCCGAAGGTAACCACGACGGTCTGGGCTCCTTCCGGGTTGTTCAGATCGACGGTCACCTGTTCGTTGGTGGCATCGGCCTTGAGGAACGCGGGATCGCCCAGTTCGGACTCCCAGAGCAGGACGATGTCGGGATCGCCCCCATCATAGGAGACTGTCACGGTGGCGGTCTGCGTGTCCTCCTGACGCCAACTGGAGCTGAAGAGCAGTTGCAGCGACCCAGCCTCGGCCCCGGCGATGTCGATCACCGGCGTGGCCAGGAAGGCATTGAACAACCCGTCGGCGTGGGCCATATCATCCCATTCGTCCGGGTCCGCTACCGCAACCGTGCCGTCGCCCAGGATGAACTGCGAACGCTGTTGATCCTCAGCTACGTCCACCCACCAGTCCTTGGTAACGAAGGACCAGCCGGCCCATTCGGTCACCCCGTCCAGGTCCGTGCCGGCCCCGGGAACGCCGCTGTCGTCGTTGATCCAACCGGCAGGCGGCGTGTGCGTCCAGTAGTTGCCGATCGGCGGCAGCGCTTCATCGACGGGCGCACCCAGTGGTACGCTCTCGAAGTCTTCGGTGAACAGCGAGACGACGCTGCCGCCGGCCGTACCGGAAACCTCAAGGTTATCCACAGCCCAGAACCAGTTGTTCCCTGCTCGACCCAGGCCGAACGTGATGACCACGCTCCGGGCCCCGGCTGGCTTCTGCAGGTCCACGGTCACCGTTTCGCTGACGGCATGGTCTTTGAAGAAAGCCGGGTTGCCACCGCTGGACTCCCAACGCAGCACTTCGATCTCAGCACCGCCATCATAACTCGCGGTAATGGTCGCCGTCTGCAGGACTTCCTCCTGCCAAGCAGAATCGAAGGTCAACTGGACGGATCCGGCATCTACCCCCGAGACATCGATGGCCGGAGTGCTCATGAAGGCGTTGAATTCACCCGCTTCGTGCGGGAGGTCGTCCCACTCGTCGCAATCGGCAATGGCGACAGCGCCACTACCCAGCTCGAATCCGGAACGCCCCTGGTCACCGGCGACGAAGGCCCACCACTCTTTGTTGGCGAAGCTCCAGCCGGCCCATTCGGTCACGCCGTCATTATCCACGTCGCCCGCCCCGGGAACGCCGCTGTCGTCGACGAACCAACCCTCGGGCGCGACGTCGGTCCACACCTCCGGGCCTCCCGGAGCGGCTTCATCCAGCGGCTCTTCCAAGGCCAAACCTTCGAAGCCCGAGAAGAACACGCGGCGGACGCGCTGTTGCGGAATGGCACCGACCACGATGTTGTCGATAGCCCACCACCAGTCATTGCCGGCGTCGGTCATGGCAAAGCTGATGGTCACCGTTTCGGCGCCGGCCGGGTTGTTCAGCGGCACGACCACCGTCTCGTTGGCGGCGTCGTCTTTCAAGGAGCCAGTGTCGGCGCCTTCGGATTCCCAGCGGGCCACCTCGATCGAAGCGCCGCCGTCGTAACTGACCGTGATGCTGGCGGTCTGCGTATCTTCGCGACGCCAGCTCGAGTCGAACGTCAGTTCGAGCGACCCGACTTCCATGCCCGCGATGTTGATGGCCGGCGTGATCAGAAGACTGTCGAGCAAACCGTCGGCATGGGCCTGGTCGTCCCACTCATCCGGATCGATGATGGCGACCGTCCCGACGCCCAGCTCGAACTGGGAACGTTCCTGATCGCCCGCGGTCTCGACCCACCAGTCCTTGTTGGCGAAGGACCAGCCGGCCCATTCGGTCACGCCGTCGTTGGCCGCATCGCCCGCACCGGGGACACCGCTGTCGTCGATGGTCCAGCCTTCGGGAGCGGTCTTCGTCCAGACCGCATCACCAGCCAAAGCCTCGTCCACGTTCGGTCCCAAGGGCAGCCCCTCGAAATCTTCGGTGAACAGCGGGAGCTTCTCCTTGGGCAAGCCGGCCACGACGATATTGTCGAGAGCCCACCACCAGTCATTGCCCGCCTCGAACAGGCCGAAGGTCAACACGACGCTGCGAGCTCCGGCAGGATTGTCCACGTCGAGAACGATGGTCTCGTTGGTGGAGTTGTCATCCTTGAAATTGGCACTGGTGGGATCGGATTCCCAACGCAGGATTTCGATCGGCTCGCCGCCATCGAAGGACGCGGTGATGTTTGCCGTCTGATGGTAGTTGCCGTCGTACTCCGGGCGCCAGCTCGAATCAAACGTCAACTGGAGACTGCCTGGCTCGAATTCGGAGATGTCGATGGCCGGGGTCGTGAGCCACGTATCATAGGCATCGACGGTGACATCGTAACCATCGGGGTGGGTCGAGTCGTCCCATTCATCGCAGTCGGCGACGACGACGTTGCCCTGACCCAGCGTGAATTCCTCGCGTCGCTGGCCATCGCTGGCGATCCAGAATTCCTTCTCGGCGATGGCCCAGCCGGCCCATTCGGTGACACCGTCAACCGCCGGGTCGCCAACCCCGGGGACACCGCTTTCATCGATCGTCCAGCCGACCGGCGGTGTGTCTGTCCAGGCTTCTTCGACCGAGCCGGGGGTACCTTCCTCGACGTTGGGGCCCAGTACGGCGTCTTCGAAATCTTCCGCCAGCGCTACCACGCGGTCGCGGGGAACGCCGTACAACTGCACGTTGTCAACGGCCCACCACCAGTCATTGCCGGCGTCGACGATGCCGAAGGTCAGCACCATTTGCTTGGCGCCCGCCGGTCGCGCAAAGGCGACGGTGACAAATTCGCTAGTGGCGTCGTCTTTCAGAGACCCGGTGTCAGCGCCTTCCGATTCATAGCGCAGCACCTCGACAGGCTCGCCGTCATCGAAGGTGGCTGTGATGACGGCCGTCTGGGTGTCCTCGCGGCGCCAGCTCGAATCGAACTGGAGCATTAGCGTATCAGCGCCGGGCTCGATGCCGGAGACGTTGATCGCAGGTGTGCTGAGGAAACTGTTCAGCAGGCCTGGGGTGTGATCTTGGTCGTCCCACTCGTCCCCGTCGGCGATGGCGACGGTACCGGTGCCGAGGGCAAACTGGGAGCGTTCCTGATCGCCAGCGGTCTCAACCCACCAGTCTTTGTCGGCAAAGCTCCAGCCGGCCCATTCGGTGACGCCATCCAAATCAGGATTGCCGACCCCGGGCACACCACTGTCGTCGATCGTCCAGCCGGCCGGCGTGGTTTTGGTCCACACGGCGGTTCCGGCAACGCCCTCGTCCACACTGGCTCCCAGAGGCAGATCTTCGAAATCCTGCTCGAGCAACAGGGCCATTCCGGAAACCGGCATGCGGCGGATAGTCTGGATATCGTCGAAATACAGCACACCAGCACCTCCGGCCTGGGGATTGCCCTTGTCGCCGGCGCCGAGCACGATCGTGTCAATGGCGGTCAAATCCACGCCGGCAGCCGCGAACTGCTCGAGGGGAATCGCCCACTGGGTCCACTGGCCCGCACAAGGGGCCTCCAAACCGGCTTCGTGGAAGACCGTACCCCGTGTGCCCGATGTATCGCCCAGTTCAACGTACAGCGGCGCCGGGCCGTTGGTGGGGATACCGATATCCGTCGAATCGACCAGCGGACTGGCCGGTAGGCTACCGTTGATGGTAACGTTGGAGAATACCGCCTGGGCAGGCACACCGTCTGCGCGGTGGGCGTTGACCGCCAAACCGACGAAGAGATTGCCCTGCATCGGGATTTGGAAGGAGGACGGATCCTCCGCATCGGCGCTCTCGACAGGCGTCCAGTTGACGCCGTCGAAGGAATGCTCGGCGGTGAGTCTGCCGGCGGCGCGGGTCAGTTTCACCCAGTGCGGCATGCCGGCCGCGGCTGAGGTACCGGCCGTAACGCCGCTGCCCGTGTTGGCGGTGACGCGAAAGATGAACGTCGGCCGTCCGGAGGGTGTCACGCCGACGAAGGCATGCGGTGAACCGGCCTCCAGGGATTGCCGGATCATTACACCGGCCATGGCTTGGGAGTGTGTCTTCTCGACACTGTCGATGCGGGCGATGATGGTGCCGTCCCCGCTAAAGGGAGCGTAGGCAAAATGAAGAGCATCAGAGAATCCCCCGATCTCAGCACCTGTACCGGTCACGGTGTAGTTGCCGGTGGCGTCATCGAAGGCCACGGTCCCCACACTGCCCGGGACACCTTGGTACCACAGCGACAGGGCTTGCATGACCCCGCCACCGGTCACATCCAGCGGTGCATCGAGCACACGCTCGGTCTCGGAAATCTGGGCCGTGTCACTATTATCGTACTGAAGAATCATCGCCTGGATGCCGGCATGGACAATTTCCTGCTCGGCAAACGGAGCTTCCTCGTGGCCGACGACCGAGCCGTTGGCCGGATTGTCCCAGCCGTCAAACCAGATGTCGAAAAGGCGCGAGGGCTCGTCATCGGTGTAACTCTCGAAGTCGTCCAGCACGATACCTTCCGCACTGGCACAGCGAGCTGTTCTCGCGGCGAGACTGGCACTCCAGAGAACCAGCCCCGCTACCAGTAAGATGGGTGACACTCTCAGTTTGATCATGTTTGTTCCTCCTTTGATGGGATTTTGACCACACATGGTTCGGTGCTATCCAGAAACAGGATCATCTCGTCTTTGTATTGGGGACACATTAGGCATCTCTTAGATTCTCATTATCCTCGCCGTTTCATCGGACGCTCTGTCAGCGCTGCACCATACGTCGTGAAACACTCTCCATGGTTCACGGCGCAACCCAGGCGAAACCCAATCCTAGCGCCAATCCAATCGCCTCCTAACAATCCGTCGATACAGTGCCGCTTTCATGATTGAATTGGGCGTGCTTGACCGGCGAGGTGTAGCTTGAAAAGTGGAGTCATGGCAGCGCGGTCTCGAACTTGTGAGGCCGGCAACGCGTTCTTCTCAGCGCAGGCGCGCGAATCCGGGGCGTCCGGTCAATTTCCGCTCGCTTTCTCATTGCCGACGGCGCGACTCTTTGCTTTGCTGAGCGAGTGTACTGCGGTGCAACTCGGTATTCGGACGTCGTGGAACGATCGGAAACAATGCGTTAGTCAAGAAATGGAGCCAAGATGACAAGAGGAGAGAATCTCCCCGGCCGGAAAGACAAGGTGCTCTTCACCCCGGGACCGCTCACGACGAGCCAGACAATCAAACAGGCGATGCTCCGCGACCTCGGGTCACGCGACCACGAATTCATCAGCATCGTCCGGGATATCCGACGCCGTCTGGTAGAGCTCGGCGCGGTCACCGAACAGGAGTACACCGCAATTCCTATACAAGGCAGCGGCACGTACGGTTTGGAGGCCGTGGTCTCCTCGGCCATTCCGCGGCATGGTAAGCTCGTCGTGGTCATCAACGGGGCCTATGGGCGTCGCATTGCCAAGATGGCCACCATCCTTGGCATCGAAACCCATGCCCTCGAATTCCCCGAAAACGTCAAACCTGATCTTCAGCAGATTGACGCTCTGCTCGGGGCCGAGGGGGACATCGCCATGCTGGTGGTGGTCCACTGCGAGACGACGACGGGGATCGTCAACCCCATCGCCGAGATTGGTGCCTTGGCGAAAAAGGCCGGCGTGGACTATTTCGTGGACGCGATGAGCAGTTTCGGGGCGATTCCCTTGAACCTGGCTCGTTGCCACATCGATTATCTCGTCTCGTCAGCCAACAAATGCATCGAAGGTGTTCCCGGGTTCTCATTCGTCCTGGCCAGGCTCAGTCGGCTCAAGCAAACGCAGGGCTATGCCCGGAGCCTGAGTCTGGATCTCCACAGCCAGTGGAGCGGTCTGGAACGAAACGGCCAGTTCCGGTTTACGCCCCCCACGCATACACTTCTGGCATTTCGACAAGCCCTGCTCGAACTGGAGGCTGAGGGAGGCGTCGAGGGTCGCGCCGCTCGCTATGAAGCGAACTATCACACCCTCGTCGGCGGCATGCGCACACTTGGCTTCCAGGAGTACCTGGCCCCGCACGACCAGGGGTACATCATCACCTCGTTCTGCTATCCGGACGATCCCAATTTCAGTTTCCATCGCTTCTATGACCTGTTGAATGCGCGCGGCTACGTCATCTATCCGGGCAAAGTCAGCGACGCCGAGTGTTTCCGTATCGGCAATATCGGCCGCCTCACCGAAAACGATGTCAGGGATTTGTTGGCTGCCATCAGGGAGGTGATCGAGGAGATGGGAGTCAAACTCAAAGCGGTGCGGATGACGGGAAAGGAGACGATCATCCGATGAAGGTATTGTGCTTAGGCGGGGCCGGGCGGATCTGCCGTGAGGCGATTCTTGACCTGGTTCAGTCATCCGACTTCGATCGGATCACAGTTGCCGATACAGACGAGGCCACAGGACGCGAGGTCGTTGCCTGGCTCGATGATCCGCGCGTGGACTTCGTCGGCGCCAACGTCATGGACGAAGAGGCGACGGTGGCCCTGATGCGGGACTACGACCTCGTCATGGACGGGATGCCGATCTCGATGAATGATGCGTCGGCCGCCTGTATGGCCCAGGCGGGCGTCCATGGCATCAATCTGAACGGGATGAGTAGCGAGTGGGATCTGGATCAGGCATTCAAGGCCTGTGGCAAGACCCTCGTTCCGGGGATGGGCATGACCCCCGGCATCACGAATCTCATGGCCAGGCACGCGGCCGATCAGCTCGATCAAGTGGATTCGGTGCGCTGCAGCCATGGTGCTTTTCGGCCTATCGCGTTTTCAGAGGCCATCGCCGAGACGACGCGGGTCGAGTACGATCCCAACCTGACATCGCGCGTCGTGTTTGAAGACGGACAGTTCGTCCAGGTGCCTCCGTTCGCGCGTCCCCGAATGATCGAGTTGCCCGAGCCCTACGGCACACACGAACAGTATATCATTCCGCACCCAGAGCCACTGACGCTCTCCACATCGCTGGCCGACAAGGGTGTCCGGCTGGTCGAGGCCCGCGGAACGTGGCCCCCGAAGAATATGGCCTTGCTCAAGGCTCTGCACGAATGGGGCTTTCTGGACAACACATCGGTTTCGCTCAACGGCATGGAAGTAGGCGTTCTGGACGCCATCTTCGCCCATCTGCGCCAGAGCGAGATAGGGACAACGACCGAACTCAACGGCTACGCGTTGCACGTCGAGGTGGAGGGACGCAAAGACGATGAGCCTGTGTCGATAGTCCTGACCCACACCCATCCGGCTTCGGATGGTTCGGTCGCGGATTGGGCGGGTCTACGCGCCTACACGCGGTGTGTCGGCATTCCCCTGGGGATCGGAGCCCGGCTCCTGGCCACCGGGCAAGCTCGGGAGACGGGCGTGGTGCCGCCGGAATTGGCGTTCGACCCCACTGATGTCTTTGAAAGGCTCGCGGAGCAGCAGATTTTCGTACACCAGAAACGGATGCCGACGCCGGCGGTCTCGTCCGCGCGCGGACGAGCATCGTAGCAACCCAGCGAGGAAAGGAGCAACTCAGTGATGGATGTGAATCAGAACGGAGCCTATACGGGACCGGTCAAGGCGGTCATCAGCGACTTGGCGGGAACGACGGTGGATTTCGGCAGTTGTGCCCCGGCCGGCGCCTTTGTCGAACTCTTTCAGCGTCATGGCATCAAAGCCACCACGGCCGATGCGCGGGGCCCGATGGGTGTCCATAAGCGAGACCATATTCAGGCCATGCTGGAGATGCCCCATATCGCCGAGCAGTGGTCGCGGGTGCAGGGGCAGGCCTGGACCGAGGACGATCTCGACAAGCTCTATGCGGAGTTCATCCCGATGCAACTGGCCGTCTTGCCCAGGTACGGCGACGTTATCCCCGGCGTGGTCGAAACGGCAGCCGAACTGCGGAGCCGCGGCATCCCGATCGGAGTCAATACGGGCTACAATCGGGAAATGTTGGAGGTCGTGCTCCAGAAGGCCAAAGAAGGTGGTTTTGTCCCGGATGCGGCGACTTGTGGGGGCGATGTGCCCAAAGGACGGCCCGCGCCGTGGATGATTTTTCGGCTGATGGAGGAGCTTGACGTGTACCCGCCGCAGGCGGTGGTTAAGGTGGGCGATACGATCGCCGACATCGAGGCAGGCCTCAATGCCGGGGTCTGGACGGTGGGCGTCACCAAGACCGGCAATCTCGTGGGCCTGACACAAGATAAACTGGAGGCACTGGCTCCTGAGGAAATGGAGCAGAAGGTAGCCGAGGCGACGCAACGATTCAAGGACGCGCAGGCCCATTACATCATCGATTCCTTCTCGGGCCTGCCCGCCGTGATTGCCGATATCGGAGAACGGCTGGCGCGTGCCGCTGATATGGCGGCCACCTGAGGCAACCGTCGGCCTTGCCAAACCGGAAGCAAAGAGAATGTGACCTGGTCCGTCCGGGCTGGTGGCACCGTCATGCCCGCCCAACGACGGTGCTACGAGATGACCTCGTTGTCAGCAAGACCTAGCGCGTCGTCGATGGCGGCCACCAGAAAGTCAATCTCGTCTTGGGTCACCACGAGCGGCGGCGCGATCCACAAGCCGAACTTGTCCGCGGGAATGTAGATGTTCTTCTCTTCGAAAAGGAACGTTGCGATTTCACTGATAATGGTCTGGGCATACTTCTCGCCCTGTTTTCGGAACGGTTCTTTCGTCTCCTGGTTTCTCACCAGCTCAACCGTCCAGAACAACCCGAGGCCTCGAATATCTCCGACGCATCGGTGTTCCCGGCGCAATCCATCAAGTCGCTGGCCGAGGTACTGGCCCATCTCGCGGGCATGGGCAAGAAGTCCTTCTTCCTGGATCACACGGAGACTGGCCAGGGCCGCTGCACAGGCCAGGGCATGACCGGAGAAACTCTGCCCATGGGCGAACGCTGCGTCATCAAACGCCCGCGCGATCCTGCCGTTGAAGACCGTTGCTCCCAGTGGGCAATAGACCCCCAAGGCCTTGCCCAACACCATGATGTCCGGCTCGATCCCGTAGTGTTCGATGGCGAACATTTTGCCGGTCCGCCCCAGCCCCGTCATCGTTTCATCGACAATGAGCACCACGTCCTGCCGGTCGCATATCTGTCGTAAACGGGGGAAATACTCAGGCGGTGGAGGGATGATGCCGTTGGACCCAACGATGGGTTCGACGATCACCGCGGCCACCTGCTGGCCCCCTCCCTCCAGCTCGATCATCTGATTGATGAATTCGGCGCACTCCAGGTCACAGGCCGGGTAGGTCTTACCGAACGGACAGCGGTAACAGTAGGCATCGGGCGCATGCTTGAAGCCCGGGGCCACCAGCGGTTCGACAAACCAGCGTCGCGGGTCTCCCCCCGCGGCCAGTGCCCCCGCGGTCGAACCATGCCAGGACCGGTAGCGGGCGATGATCTTGTAGGGATATGGATAGTGCGCGTCGGGAGCGAGATTCTCGCGTCCGCGGGCGATCATCTGCCCGTATTTGTAGAGCCGCGCCGCTTTGATCGCCGCCTCCACCGCACCGGCACCGCTTTGGGCGAACCACACGCGCTTCTCGGCACTGCCTGGTGTTATCTCGGCTAGAGTCCGCGCCAACTCGGCGGTCGCTTCGGTCGCAAAATCGTCCGTGACGTAGACAACTTTCTCCATCTGCTCGCGCATGGCCTGCAGAACTTTGGGGTGGCAAAAGCCCAGATTGATGGACTCGTGGGCGCTGCGCAAATCGAAAATGCGCCGCCCGTCGGTGGTGTGTATCCAGCAACCTTCCGTCCTTTCGACCGGGATCGGCGTATAGTCCCGTTGAGTGCTCCAGCATTGCATGACGTGCCGGCCCTGAATGGTAGCGAAATCATGACGCTCGCCAGACGGGCCTTTCGTGTTTGTCGTTTCCAACCGCGGCTCCTTGACATTGACATTCTCAGACGCGGCCAGTATATCAGACAGAGCTTATCCGCAATTGTTAGAGTTGCGTTAGAGGGCACGCGTGCCGCAGGCGCGCCGGCACGTCCCCGTGGTTTTGCGAAAGGAATGAATCACAGATGAACCGTAACTTCTCAGCTGACGGCGAAGGCGATGTGAACCAGTCTCCGCGACGCGAGGTCTGGGTGGCTCAGTATGCCGGCACCAAGACGCAGGCGTTGTTGGAGCGCGACGCGGCGGTGTTCCTGCACCAGTCGCTTTCCACGCCGTGTCTGTCCGCCATTCGCAAGGCCGAAGGCATCTGGATCGAAGATGTGGAAGGCCGCCGCTACATGGATTTCCATGGCAATAACGTCCATCACATCGGCTACGGTCATCCCCGCCTGATCGAGGCCGTCACGCGCCAAATGCAGCAATTGTGCTTCGCACCGCGGCGCTACACCTGTGACGTGGCGGTGGAGCTGGCCGAGAAACTCGTCGCCATGGCGCCCGCTGTAGAGACAGATCATCATTCGCCCCTGGGCAAGGTGCTGTTTGCGACCGGCGGGTCAGACGCGATCGAGATCGCGCTGGCCTATGCCCGGGCCGCCACCGGGCGGTTCAAGACCATTTCCTTCTGGGATGCCTTCCACGGCGCCGGCTTCGGGGCACGAAGCGTCGGCGGAGAGCGGATGTTTCGCAGCGGGCCCATCGGTCCGCTCCTGCCGGGGACCGAGCACGTTCCTCCCTTCGGCGACTACCGGAATGCCTGGGGCGTGACCGAGAGCAGCGGTGATCTCTGCGCCAATCAGATCCGCTACATCCTCGAGAAAGAGGGAGATATCGGCGCCGTGATTGCCGAGCCGATGCGGGCCGTCCCGTACGTAGCCCCGCCCGGTTTCTGGCGTAAGGTACGCCAGGCCTGCAATGAATTCGGTGCGCTGTTGATCTTTGACGAGATCCCCACGGGTCTGGGCCGGACCGGGCGAATGTTCGCGTGTGAGCATGAAGACGTCACCCCGGATATTCTCGTGCTGGGCAAGAGTCTGGGAGGTGGGATGCTGCCGATCTCGGCCGTGTTGGCCCGCCCCGAGCTGGACGTCTGTAGCGAATTTGCCTACGGGCACTACACGCACGAAAAGAATCCGGTGACAACCCGGGCGGCTCTGACCACCCTTCAGATCATCGAAGACGAAGGGTTGGTCGACAACGCCGACCGGATAGGAACACATGCCCTGGCGCGTATGCAGGCGATGAAGGACCGACATTCTCTGATCGGCGACGTGCGCGGTCGCGGCTGCCTTCTGGGAATCGAACTGGTCCGAGACCGGCAGACGAGAGAACCAGCCTGCGAGGCTGCCGAGGAGGTGCTATACCGCGCCTTGGAGAGGGGCCTGAGCTTCAAGGTCACCATGGGAAACGTGCTGACGCTGACGCCGCCACTGGTGATCACCCTGGCCCAGATGGACGAGGCGCTCGACATCCTGGACAGTTGCCTCGGTGCGGTGGAACCGCAGTAGTCTCTGGAGATAGGGCGTATCGTTGCATGGCCGTTCAGGTAGCAAGGCCTGCTGCCTGCCCCACGACCATAGTCATCATTCCCATCTCAATGTCGTCACGGCACCGCCGGTTACCCGGCGCCGGCGTCACTGGCGGCATCACCACAGAACCAATATGGAGAAATGTCCTCGCCGCGCGACTCCTTGACGTTCGAAATGTGACCATCGAGCCAGAGCAAATTGCAGCGCCGCCCGTGCCGGTAGATCTGGCCCAGAGGATCGGGGTAGTGCTCGGCGGTATTATACGCCAGTCCCGTCGTCTCCTGACGCCACTGGGGCAGATTGATGCGGTCGCCCTCGCGGATGTGCAGCATGTCTCCGTTGTTATCGAGGAAATGCTCCAGATGATCCAAAGCCAGGATTCGTTCGCTCGCACGAGGGGTCAGCAGCACTCTCGTCTTCTTGTCCCGACCGCTCAGGAAACCGTTGAGACCGTAAGTCCCATCCCAGAAGAGTTCCGAGTTGTTGTAGTCGCCCAGATCATCCATATAGCGAGAGGATGGACAGATAAACGTATCCGTCTCCTGGCAGTACGGATAGTAGGCTACCCCCCAGTAGGCCAGGCCGTGATTCTTGTCGATCATCTTCTTGGTCTTGACCAATCCCTCGGAACTCGATTGAATCTGATACCACAGCCCTTGGTTGGGCGAGGAATGCGTCTTTCCGTCGTTGTCCTCGGCGTACATCAGGAAGGCCATGTGGATGTTCTTCAGATTGCCGGAGCAGTAGACCGTTCTCGCCTGCTCTCGCGCTCGACTGAGAGAGGGCAGTAGAATAGCAAGCAGCAAGGCAATGATGGAGATTACCACCAACAACTCGATCAATGTGAAACCATTCGTCCGTTTCATGAGTCTGTGCAACCTCCAGTCGATGAAGCGATAGAAAAGGGCATGCCCGTCCCCCCCGGGCATACCCTGCTACGTCAATCCAATGGCGAATCATGATCCACATCATCGACTGCCATTCCGTTGGTGGCCTAGAGATCCTGATCCAGGATGTTGCCGCCGTTGATGCTGCTCGGATTCTCAAACATCGCTTTGATCTGGTCGGCGCTAAGCGCCACATCGAAGAACGCAACGTCGTCGATATACCCGTCGAAGTTCCGACCGCCATCACGACCACGATAGTCACCGATGTTGACGAAAGAGGTCTCGTTCAGACCGGTGCCCGGATCGCTTTCGTAATGATCGCGCCGTTCGCCATCGAAGTAGAACTCGGCATACCCTTCGTCGGCATTATAGACGAGAGCGAAGTGGTGCCACGGATCTTCCGGCGTAATCAACGGGCCGCTGGTATCGGAGAACTCCGGACTGCCACGGAAATACCATTCCCCGCCGTCCAGCATGTCGTCTTCCCAACGCGTGCCGTAACTGATGTGATAGTCGCTGCTCTCCAGCACGAAGGGACGCTCGTCGGTGCCGTCGGCGCTGATATCTTTGAACTTGAACCAGCCGGTCACACTGACCTGCCGCTGACCGGCCGCTACCGGAGACGGCTCGACCGTAACCAGAATCGCCGTGTCGCTGTAGTCGTCGATCTTCAACGCCCCGCTACCGACCATGACATCCTCGCTCGAGGTCTCGACGTGACCGATCGGCTGACCGTCGTAGAGGGCGTTGCCCTGGGCATTGGCAAAATCGGTGTCGAAGGGGTAGTACGCAATCAAGCCCTCGACCGTGCTGAACTCCACCATGTCCCCCTCGAAGGCCTCGTCTCCGGAGACGATATCGACCTTCCAGTAGTAGTGCTGGCCGTGTTCCAGAGTCACGTCCACACCGGTCTGCGACGTCGTCGCGTAGACGGTGTCGAGCACGGTGGCGGAATCCGTACCGAAGTAGACGCGATACTCAGGAGATGCCACGTCTGCCGGCGCTTCCCAACTCAGGTTGGTGCTCAGCGGGATCTTCTCCCCCACCGGGTAGAGACTCTTGGCATAAACGTCGCTGATGATCTCCAGCACGTTGACCGGTGTGATCGCCTGGCCGTCGTAGGTTCCGTCGTAGAGGGCCTTGACCTGCTTCGCAGACAGCACCACATCATAGGCGGCCATATCATCAACATAACCGTCAAACATGCGGCCACCGTCACCGGTGCGATAGTCACCAATATTGAGGACTTCATGCGCTCCCAGGCCGTCACCAGGCGATTGATAGGCCTCGCCCAGCACGTAGTCGCGCAATTCACCATCGAAATAGAACGAGGCGCTGCCTTTGACCGCATCGTAAACGAGCGCCACATGATGCCAGGTGTCATTCGAATCGATCGGGCCACTGGTATCGCTGAATTCAGGCGTCCCCAGCAGGTACCACTCTCCCACATCCAGGCCATTCTCTTCGAAACGCATACCGTAACTGATGACGTAGTTGGGTCCGCTCTCGAAGACGAAGGGACGGTCGGCGGAGCCATCGCCGGCGATGTCTTTGTACTTATACCACCCAGCAATCGTCATCGTTTTCTGACCGGCGAAGAACGGGCTTTGCTCGATCTGCACCAGGCCGTGCGTGAGCGGGTCGTTGTCGTTGAGCTTCAGCGCTCCGCTGCCCCGCTTGACATCCTCCGCAGAGACTTGCACGCAGTCGGCGGTGTCGATTTCCGTGCCATCGTAGCGGCTGTTGCCCTGGGCATTGCGGTAGTCCTGGTCGAACGGCCAGTAGGCCACCAGACCCTGGTTCCGGTAGATCTCAAAATAGACGACGTCCGATTCGGCCGTGCCGAGGTCGGACGAGGCGCTGACCTTCCAGTAGTACGTGGCTCCCTCGGCCAGCTCACCGGGGGCGTACTCGGTTTCCGAGATGCCTGAGGCGACGACCGAGAGGGCGGTCGGATCGGTTCCCAGCCACACGTCATAGGTCCATGCGCCCACCAGAGACTCTTCCCAGGCAAGGATGAGGTTATCCTGGTACACCCTGCCGTCGACCGGACTGACGAGAACAGGGTCCAACTCGGGGACCTCCGTCAGCACATTGAGAGGATTGATGCTGTCGGGGCTGTCGTAGAGAGCGGCGACCTGGTTCTCACTTAGTTCCACACTGAACACGGCGATCTCATCCAGGTAGCCATCCCAGTTGCGACTGCCGTCGGCCGCGCGATGCGTACCAATGTTGAAACCGGCCTGGCCGCGATCGGGATTGTTGCCCCGGTCGATCTCCACGGTGCTCAGCAGTGCTCCGTCATGGTAGTACTTGATGTGGCCGCGGACGCTGTTCCACACCACGGCCGCGTGATGCCACTGGCCGTCGTCCACGGTCGGTCCGGGGCCATTGATGGAGCCGCTTTCCGTGTCGAAGTACCATTGCGAGTACTTCCCGGCCGCACCGTCGCGAATGCCGAAGGAAAGCGAGTAGGTCGGCTGCGTTTCCCAGATGAAGTTGCGGGTATCCGAACCGTCGCCGCTGATGTCCATATACTTGTACCAGCCCACGACCGTGCTGACCACCGGAGCCGGGCCCACAAAATCCCCCAGCGCCGTAACGTGACTGATGCCAGTCGTGTCGTCGTCGATCTTCAGTGCCCCGGCGCCCACCCGCACCTCCTCGGCCGAGATCTCCGCTGTCCCGGCCGGCGTTCCGTCATAACTGACTGTGCCTTCGGCATTGGTGAAATCCACGTCGAAAGGCCAATAGGCCACCAAGCCGTCTTTGGCGCGCGCCGTTGATACCGAGAGTATGATCATGACCAGCGACAACAATATCAGCTTTCTCATCACGTTCACCTTTCCAAATCGATCTTCGTCAACACCTTCCAGAAACAGGAACTCCTCACCAAGGCGCCAAGTTTGTTCTCGCACACCCTGGGTGAGAGAAGCGACAGTCTTCCCATGCCTCCCCACATCATAGGACGTGCTGTTGACTCTGTATTAGGACTCCGTGTGTTATCCATTAAGGTTCTCGGAATCTCCAGAGGCCCGCGGGACTCGACTTGGTCGACCGTCGTTCTTAAGTCACTCCGACGGCACATGCCGAGATCACTTCCTTTGCATTCATGGTCTCAGCATCGTACCGACGCCGCTGCGCCGTACGGCGCGAGCGCGCACCGACTCCTTCCAACTCACCACTGATCGAAGCTGAAAAGTCTAACAAGAGATTAACTTGTGCCTAACATCGGGATGCTATCATCACGCCGTCGTCGGCACCGTCAACGTGCCAATCACATGAGAGAGATCATACGCAGGCAGGACATTGGCATTTCTCTAAGAGGACCGCTCCGTCGCTTTGCGAGGCACGGTATCCCAGCGAAGGAAATGAGGTGCTTGTGGCCAAACGGAAAATGAAGCTCAGCAAAGCGGCTGTCTTTGAATCGTCGCACGCGCCTCTGCGACTGACAGAGATCGACGTCCCCGAGTTGGGCTCCGGGCAAATCCTTGTGCGAAACGAATACACGACTCTGTGTCGCAGTGATTTGAACACCTTCACCGGCAAGCGAACGGAGCGCATCCCCACCATTCTTGGCCACGAAATCGTCGGGCGGATTGAAGCTTTCGGTCCGGGCGCACCGAGCCAAGATCTGCGCGGCACGGCACTGCGGCCAGGCGATCGTGTCACCTGGGCCATCTACGCCAGCGATCCGGAATCCGAGTTGTCGCGTCGCGGATTTCCTCAGAAGGGCGCCGGACTGGTCAAGTATGGGCACGAGCAACTGACGACCGAAAACACCCTGCACGGGGGGCTGAGCGAATGCTGTCTTCTGCGTGCCCACACGCCCATTCTGCGTCTCGATGAAGCGGTCCCTTTACCGATCGCTGCAACGGTCAATTGTGCCGTTGCCACCGTGGCCGGGGCGCTGCGCCTGGCCGGTGACATCAGCGAGCGCCGGGTCGCTGTTTCCGGAGCCGGCATGTTGGGCGTGTTCGCCTGTGCCATGAGCAAAACGGCCGGCGCCCAGAGCGTGGCGGCCATCGACACCGATGCACAGCGGCTCGAGACGGCCCGGCATTTCGGCGCCGATGACACCGTACAGGCCGTCTTGAACGACACACTGCGGCGCAACGTGGACGTCGTGTTTGAACTTAGCGGGGTGCCCGCGGCGATGGAGAACATGCTGGAGTGGCTGGCCATCGGTGGCACGGCCATTTGGGTCGGGGCGACCTTTCCCCAGGAACCGTTGCGAATCGACGCCGAACAGGTTGTCCGGCGTCTGCTGACCATCAAGGGACTGCACAACTACAATCAGCACGATTTGCTCACAGCCGTGACGTTTGTCGAGAATCACCATCGCACCTACCCCTTCCAGCACCTGATCCACGACGGCTTCGATCTGCCCCAGGTCAATGAAGCCTTCGCTTACGCCCTGGCATCAAACGCATATCGAGTCGGAGTGAGAATTGGCGTATGACACTGACCAAGAGAATATCTGATTGGCTGCAAAACACGCACCAGGCCTTCTTCTGCTTGTATGCCATCGCGGCGGCCTTCATCACTTACTTCGCGATGTATGCCTTCCGCAAGCCGTTTACCGCCGGCACCTACGAGGGGCTGTCCTTCTGGGGCATCGACTACAAAATCATCGCCATCATCGCCCAAGTCTGCGGCTACACCCTCTCGAAGTTTCTCGGTATTCGAATCGTCTCGGAACTCAAGGCCGCCTATCGCATCAAGAGCATCGTGGTCCTCATCCTCTGGGCCTGGATCGCTTTGCTGCTCTTCGCTGTCACCCCGACTCCCTACAATGTCCTTTGGCTCTTTCTCAACGGGTTGCCTTTGGGCATGATCTGGGGCATCGTCTTCAGTTTTCTGGAGGGCCGGCGTTTCACCGAGCTGTTGGGCGCGGGCATGGCCGCCAGCTTCATCGTCTCTTCCGGAATTGTCAAGGCCGCCGGACGTTCGCTGGTTGTCTCCCACGGCGTCTCGGAATTCTGGATGCCCTTTCTAACCGGCCTGCTGTTCATCCCCGCCCTCATCATCGGCGTCCTCATGCTCCGGGCCATTCCGGCCCCCTCGGCAGCCGATGAGGCACACCGCACCAAGCGCGTGCCCATGGACCGCCGCACCCGCTGGCATTTCTTCTCTTCGTTTGCCTTGGGCATCGTGTTGACCGTCGCAATCTACATCTGCCTGACGATCTTCCGCGACGTGCGCGACAGTTTCGCCGTCGAGATATGGAGCGCCTTGGGCTACGCGAACGCGCCACACATTCTCGCCACGGCCGAAATCCCCATCGCCATTGCCGTGCTCATCATCGTCGGCTCCATGATCTTCATCAAAAACAACCGTATTGCTTTCTATTTGAACCTCGGCGTGATCGCATTCGCCGGTGCGTTGCTGCTGACCACCACGGTCCTCTTCCGGCGCTACCACCTGGACCCCGCCGTCTGGATGATTCTCAACGGTTTCAGTATGTACCTGGCCTATATCGCCTACCACACGTTCCTCTTCGAGCGGTGGATCGCTTTGTTTCGCTACCGCAGTAACATCGGGTTTCTCATGTACATTGCCGACGCATTCGGCTACCTCGGCAGTATCGCGATCATGTTCGCGAAGAACTTCGGCTCGGGCTCGGTGAGCTGGCTGTCGCTATTCGTCAAGATCGCCTATGCGACCGCCGTCTTGACCATCGTCCTGGGGCTCTCCAGCATCCTCTACTTCCGCATGAAAGAGGAGCAACCCACACCTGCCGTGGTGATCGAGCCCGCTGTCGTCGGCGGCTGAGCTCCGCGAACGCGCGACGAACCTGCCTGCCCGCCGCGCAGCAGCGCACCGCTGATGCGTGATCCTGCGCGTGGGAGCCCAAGGCCGGTGGCTTCCATGGCGGCAGCCGCACCCTGGAAGATTGGATACGCCAGAACTAGCGCCAGGCCGTCGCGTCGGAATCTGGCGTGCCCCCGCCGTTTTCGCCCACCCCAAAAAGAAAACCCGCCAACCGCAACCGATTGCCGGGCAATACTTTACAGAAATGGGCAGGGGCGGACTTGAACCGCCGACACCCGCATTTTCAGTGCGGTGCTCTACCAACTGAGCTACCTGCCCGTGTCGGCCTTGCGAGCCAAACCCATAGTTTATCAGAAATGGCGGTCTTTGCAAGCACTTTGCCGGCTTCCGGGCCACTTTCTTTGGCCCCTGACCGCCCGGGCGACGCGGGCTCTGGGCTCGCCGTGAACCGGGGCCCTCTCAGGCCGTATGAACACAGAGCCGGTGTGCTCCGGGACATCACCCGGTCCGGCGTCCGTGACACCGTTTGATGTGCGGAGATATTGACAGAGCGTACCATCTGAAAGGGGATAGACATGAACAAGTTCAGCAAACGCGTGACGCTGATAGCACTGACGGCGGCCCTGCTCCTGGCCGGCGTGTCCACCGTGGTATTCTCACACTGCGAGATACCCTGCGGCATCTATAACGATCCGATGCGACTCGACCTAATGGCCGAACACATTACGACCATCGAGAAATCCATGCAGCAGATCGACCTGCTTGCGCAAAGTGCGGGCAAGAACGCCAATCAATTGGCGCGTTGGGTCGTCAACAAGGAAAACCATGCGGACGCCTTCACCGAAATCGTGACTCAGTACTTCATGACGCAGCGCATCAAGCCGGCCGCGAAAGGCAGCGGTCAGGCCTACGACGACTACGTCCACAAGCTGACCCTCCTCCACCAGATGATGGTCACGGCCATGAAATGCAAGCAAACCACCGATTTGGGCAACATTGCCCAACTGCGTTCGCTGCTGGGCGAATTCCGCGCCGCGTACCTGGGCCCCGCGGCGGCCCATACCCACGACACGTCCGCCGGGCATTCACACTGATACGTTCGCACGAGTGCCACGCGAGCACCGAGCCTGCGTGCGGCAGCACACCGGTCAGGTGGACGCTTGCGCTTGCTTCGGTGTGAAGAACACCAGCGAGATCAGGACCAGGCCCGCACCGGCCACGAACAGCCCCAGCCGCCGCGAGGGCTCGCTGCAACGCTGGAGCCAGGCGGGGACAGGGTCTTCCTGTCGGCTTTCACCAGCCAGATCGATCAGCGCCTTGCGGGCGAGGGCCAGTTCGCGTGCCTTGGCTTTGGGGTACACGGCATTGGGGTCCTCCGGCTCGGTGCCCAGGGTCGCCGGGGCGATTCGCTTCAGGAGATTCGGGTCCTTCTCCAATTGAACGAGAAGGGCATCGTACTCGCGGTTGAGGGAATCGAGGCGCTCCAGCGACAGTTCCGCCTCGCTCAGACGTTGCTGGTTCTGGCAATAGAGAATTAGATCGTCGCAGAGGACGGCGCCTCCCAAGGTCGCCGCCCCCGCACTGAAGAAGATCACAAAGAAAAGGAAGTGAAACACACCTTGGCTTTGCATAGTCCAACTGTCAATTGCGGATGGCCGATTTCGGATTGCGGATTCGTTCGCGCAGCCTCAATCCGTTGACTACACACGGTTCACACTCACGGTCCTGCGGCCGATACTCCATTGCCTATCTGGGTTATCGACCGTCGGCGCGGTCTTTCTGGAATGTTTCCCACGCCAAAGAAAATGCGGATTGCGGACGGGTCCCAGGACCGAATCCGCAATCCGCAATGGTCAATCTGCAATCCGACTAGACCGGGTAGACAGGCAACTGGGCTCGCAGCAGCGGAGCAATCTCTTTCGATTTCCGCACTTCGCGGGCCACGTCGCGGAAGATCTTCTGAAGCTCGTCGAAGTCCATCGCGACCAGCTCGTCGACCTTCTTCTTGTCCTTGCCGTTTTCGACGATGAACTTGGCCATCGCATCGGCGGCGATTTCCCGGATCAACTGCCACATTTCCTTGCCCTGGGCGGCCGCCACGGCCCGACCCATGGCCACCGACAGTGATAGGATGGCGTTCATACCGAGCACACCCTTACGCTGCATCACTGCGACCTTCTTGTCGGCATCGGCTTTGCCGTCGGTCATACCGACCGCGACCGCCTGATCCCACTCGGCCTGCAACAGGGTCTGGTCGACGTTCAGAAGACTGCCGAGTTCGGTCAGCTTCTTGCCGACGAAGGCCTTGGAAAGGATCTCTTCCAGGTTCTTCACGGCCGTCATACAACCCTTGCCTTCGTAGCGGCGGGCCTGACGCCAGCGGCTGAGCAGTTGGTCGTCGCCTTTGGCTTTGACGGCGTCGTAGTTGAGATCCTTCTTGAAGCGGAAAGTCCCGTCGCCGGCGTCCTTGAACATGTCCGAATACTTCTTCGTCAGATCGCACGGCATGACAATGCTGTCGACGAAGTGAATGGCCTCGTCGATGCCGGCCGAGGTCCCCAGCGGCGTCGAGCCTTTGAAACGGATCGTGCCGGACTTGCCGAGGAAGAGAGTGGCCGCCGCGGTCGGGATACCGGCATTGGTCGGCTCTTCATTGCCCGCGATGCCTTCGATCGCCATCATGCTCATCAGCAGAGCCGCGATGTCAATGTCGGCCGCATTCTTGGCAACCGTTACGTCTTTCTGACCGGTAAGAACCGCCGCAATCTCCTGGATGGTCTTCTCGACCTCCTTGCGCTCGTCGGCACTCATCTTGCGCTTGCTCTTCTCGGCAATCGTCAGAATCTCGAGCACCCGACCGTACTTCTGGAGACGCTCGGTATTGGCACCGCCGCCGGCCTTGAGGCCGAAGGCGTTCATGGCGGTCGAGATCTCCGCCTCGAACGGATCGTTCGGCGATTTCGAACGGTGCGAAACGATCAGGTCGGCATCGTAGGCCAGCGAGCTCAGCATGGCCAGCACGGTTTCCGACAGCGTACCGATTTGGTTGGCCTTGATCAGCGTGGCGTTGATTTCGCCGTTCTTGGCACACTTCTCGATGTTCGTGTCCTTGGTGGTCACCAGGTCGTCGCCAACGACGAAGATCTTCTCGCCCAGCTTTTCCATGATGAGGGTCCAGCCGGCGTGGTCCAGTTCGCCGAAGCCGTCTTCGATCGAGAGGATCGGAACATCGTTGTGCATTGCCTCTTCGTACAACGCGAGCACTTCGTCACGACTCATGTCGACCTTGCTCTTGTCACGCCAGAAGCGATACATACCGACCGCGTCGGGCTGACCGGTCTCTTCGCGGTAGGCGTTGGCCAATTCCGAACAGGCCGGGTCCAGGGCGATCGCGACATCGACGCCCGGGACGTACTCGCAGTCCAGAATAGCCTGTCGCATCATCCGCCACATCCGCTGCTCGGGCACCTTGTCGCCGTCTTCCTTGTCGATATACGGGGCCAGACCACCTTCGAGGCCGATACCCATGACCTTGGCGCCGGGGGCCGACTCGATGATTTCTTTCAGACGGCTCTGGAGGTTGACCGTCATTTCCTGCGACTCTTCATAGGTCTTGGCCGAAAGCGGCAGGAACATACCTTCCTGCATGCTGATGTTGCTCTCGGGATACTCCTTCTCGGTATGGCGACCACCCATGGCACAGTTGCGGTACTGCCACGGGGCGCGGACCTTGGAGCCATCGTTGAGATCGACTTCCATCATACGGCTGGACAGCAGTCTGGCCTTGACCTCGGCCGCCTTGTTGAACCAGTCTTCGCCGGTCGCCTTGGCGGCGGCGCGAGCGGCCTGCTCGGCAGCCAATGCCTCACGCTGACGGAACTGTTTGAGCTTGCCACGGTCGGCCTCGAAGCGGTCGAGCAACGCCACGCAGCCCGGAGCCAGGAAGAAGCGGCCGACGTAGATGAGGAACTCGCCGAAGGGGCTACCCTTGAAAGCCAGGCCACCCGCGATGCAAACGGCCGCAATCGGCAGGAAGGCGCTAGCCAGCCACTGGCTCCAGACCGGAGCGGCCGCCGAAACAGCCAGGTTGTACGGAGCGTCCGGAGCGTAGTTGCCCTCGTCTTTGCGCACGCCGTAGAACTTGCCCCACGGAATCAGCAGGAACATCTGGGCATACCAGGCGATCTTGTTGCCGGCCATGTCCTTCTCGGCCCGTTCCTGGGAGTCCTTGTTCAGCGCCGTCAGCTTCACGGCGGTCAGGAAGTGGCCCATTTCATGCCAGGCGATGGCGATGTGCCAGGACAGGTAAAGGATGATCAGCGAAATCACCGTCTCCCAGCTCAGGAACATGAACTTGAGCACTTCGAACTTGGGGTTGGCGCCGGCCTCGATCAGTTCCTTCATATGGGCGGCCGGCAGGTTCAGCACGGACGAAATAAACGCTGCGTGGAATGACACCAACTTGTGGTTGGCGATCACCCAGCCGCGCTCCAGGTAACCGGCCGGGTTGACCCGCGCCGTCCCGTCGGAGGCCGCAGGCCGACACCTGTGACTGCTCAATTTGTCTCTTAAACCGCTCAGTTGGATCATTCGTTACTTCTCCTTTACTGATATTTTCTGCTCATGAGGCCTATGGGCGCTCTCTATCACCGGTAGTCGGTCTTCATCGCCCCCCGTCCGGCAGTCCCAAGACACGCAACTGCCGCTATCGGCGCGGTCCCTGTCCACACAATCCCGGACCGGGAAAGGGAAGAACATACCGGTTTTGCCTCGTGGCGTCAAGGGCTGATTCCGTAACTTTCGCTCCCTGGGGAGCCGAAACAGCGGTTTACAGACGTTGTGGCCCGCGAATTCCGGCGCGTTGCGTGAGAAACAGGAGAAATCTGTAACATTTGGCCCGCTCCAACGTCCATGATAGTGGAGGTGGTCGGGATCCGACTCCGGACATGACCCTCTCCCCAGGACCGACCTGCAAAACCTTACCCAGCACCTTTCGTGAGAGGGCCGACCAGCGGAGGATCGGCCCTTTTTCATTGCCCCACCGTCGTCCGCCGGCTATGATGTCGCGTCTATGAGAATTCCGTTGACCAAGTACGGATGGCCCCAGGTGGTGGTCTATCCGGTCATTGTTGTGGTGTCGATGGTGGGGGCCGCTCTGGTCGGGTACGGGCGCGCGCCGCTATGGGCCGGGGTAGCCGTGGAGCTGGTGCTCGCGGCGCTGCTGGTCTGGGCCTTGATGTTCTTTCGCGACCCGCACCGCGACGTCCCGACCGACGACGCCGTACTGATGGCCCCGGCCGACGGCAAGGTGACCGACATCGAAACGCTCGAGGAAACCGAACTCTTTCCCGGGCCTACCCTGCGCATTGGCATCTTCCTCAGCATCTTCAATACCCATATCAATCGCGCCCCCTGCGACGTCACCATCGAGAAGATCACCTACCGCAAAGGTAGATACGTCAACGCGATGAACCCGTTGTCAAGCAAGGTCAATGAATCGAACACCCTGGTTATGGTGCGGGCGAACGAGCCCCGGGACCGGCTCGCCGTCAAACAGATTAGCGGCGCGATCGCCCGGCGCATCGTCTGTGCGGCCCGGGAACAGCAGCCGTTGGCCCGCGGAGAGAAGTTCGGCATGATAAAATTCGGCTCCCGGACCGAACTTTATGTGCCGGCACAGGAGTATTTGCAGTGTATGGTTGCGATAGGCGATAACGTCAAGGCGGGCATCACCCCGATGGTGAGGTACGGAAAATGACACGATTCAGATCCAAGACCAACAAGGCCCGGCTTCTGCGGCGCGTGCGCCGGCAACGGGTCAAGTACATCACCGTGCTGCCGTCCCTGATCACCCTGCTCAACGGCGTTTTCGGGTTCACCGCGATCGTTTTCGCCAGTCGGGGGGCCGAGCAGGGCCTTGCAGGCTTCTCGTATTTCGCCATGGCCGGCTATATGGTCCTGCTGGCCATGTTCGCCGACATGCTCGACGGCCGCTTGGCGCGGATGAGCCAGTCGACCTCCAGTTTCGGCGGGCAGTTGGACAGCCTCTGCGACCTCGTCAGCTTCGGTGTTGCGCCGGCTTTCCTCATGCTCAAAGCCATCGAGGGCCGCTTGGATTTGACAACCCCGCTCAGCGGCGGCTTGTTCCACCGCTTCGTCTGGCTCGCTGCGCTGGCGTACATCAGTTGCGCCACCATCCGTCTGGCTCGCTTCAACGTAGAGAACGAGGAGAGTGAGGCCGCTCACATGAGTTTCGCGGGCCTGCCCACGCCGGGCGCGGCCGGGGCCATCGTCAGCCTCGTGATCTTCCACCAGGAAGTGATGCCCAATCTCGATCTGGTCATCTTCCTCCTCCCGGTTCTGACGCTGGGCATGGCCGTGCTGATGGTCAGCCGAATCCGGTACCCGCACGTCCTGAACCTCTATATCCGGGGCAAGCAGCCCTTCGGCTATCTGATGCGGGTATTGCTGTTCCTGGGGCTGGTCCTGTGGAACATGCAGGTGGCGCTCGTGCTGATCTTCGGGATCTTCGTCGGCAGCGGCTTCGCCCGGTGGCTCTACACCAGAGCCGTGCAGGAAGGAAGACGGTTGATGTCCTCAGACCAGCACCTCGAGGCGCATCCTTCGGGCGAATCAGACGGGTAGGATCAAGCCCGACCCGGCGGACAATTCAGACCGCTTTTCAAAAGCGAAGGAGGAGTGACCGCTATTGCAGCGCTCCGGCCGGTATGTCCGAAGGCGTCTCTTGGGCCTGGACCGGCTGCGAGCCATGCCCCCGCGCGTTGGACTGGTTCATCTGGTAATAGCGGTCCACGACCGCAGCCAAACGCGCCAGCACCTCGCGGCCCTCGTCACTGGCTTCCAGCCCGACGATTTGCAGACCGAGGCACAGGCCACCGCGATCGGCGGTCGGCAGGACGTTGCGGATCTGAGCGGTGAACATCAGCGGCGTCTCGTAGGGCATGGGTGTGAACCGCACGCCGACGAACTGACCTTTGCGAAACTCCGATTCCCCGACGCCCGCGTTGGGATCGGCCGTCGCGCCCTTGAGCGGCATGATCAACTGGGCCCCGCCGGCCGAAATGTCCATCAAGCGACCCTCAAAGTAGGTGTGCAGGGCCTCTTTCTTGGTCCGGCGCTGGCTGGTGCGATGCCAGACGACCACGCTAACCTTCAGGGACTCGGGGACGTTGACACGGAAATAGCTGCGTCGCTGCACCACGCCAATCCGATCGGGCACCGCCAACACGATGGTCCCGCCGGCTTCCGGATCGGTCGACGGCTCCAGCGCCACGACGCTGGTATCGAACACGAACTTCCCATAGGCGTGTTTGAAGTTCACGCCGACGGGCTGATGAACGCGAATGTTCACAGGGTGCGGCTTCTTGGAAGGACGGCAACCTTCGAGGTACAGTTTATCCCCGGCGAGCTCCTTCATGAGTACTTTCGCCACATGCCATTTGTCCTTTGACAAGTAAGACATGATCGCCGGCGCCCGACTCTCAACCACCGTCTGAAGCACAGACTGCGACTCATGCCCTTCCAGCATGACGATATCACTCATGTTGGCCTCCCATGTGTCCTTCTCAAATTGACGCTCTTTCAGAGGCTTGAACGGCCTGCCCCTGCCACTCAACGTTTCCGGGGGTTCAATCAACGCCGCCCTCGTCCGGGGGTTTTCGGTCTGCGCCGACCCGGTTTCTCGCCGGCCGCACGGACTTCCCGGATGAGGCCCCCTTATAGCATAGATAATAATCGGCTATTCACCAACGCGGCCTTAGCTGAATTCCACTCGGAAAACAAAGAACACCGAGACGACAGACAGCAGCGCACGGCCCGATAAAACACGCCGTATCGACATCACGAAGACCATGTGTGCTCGGCCGAACCGCACAGAAAGCACGGCGCGCCGCGACGAAACCACCAGCCACGAAAGGCGGACCCCCACGGCAGTGAGGATTGCCCTCGTCTCGCCAATCGGTTACCCTTCTCACCGGACATCGATCACATAGGCCCCCTTTGATACACGGGACGCGAACATGCAACAGGATTTGGCGCTGGCACTGCTCTGGTACATCGTATTCATCGTCTCGCTGACGAGCCACGAGGCCGCTCACGCGCTGGCCGCCTTGCGATTCGGCGACCCCACCGCCCATCACGCGGGCCTCGTCACGCTCGATCCCGTCGCTCACATCCGCCGGTCTCCCTTCGGCATGGTCATCGTCCCCCTCGCCAGTTTCTTCCTGGGTGGCTGGATGATGGGCTGGGCCAGCGCGCCTTACGACCCTCACTGGGCCCGCACCCATCGCAAGGAGGCGGCGCTGATGGCCCTGGCGGGCCCGGCCGCCAACTTCGCGCTGGTCCTGATCGCCGCGGTCCTGATCCGGGCCGGCATGCTGGCCGGCTGGTTCGAAGCGCCGCAGTCCGTACAGACCTTCGAGCAGATTACGGCCGCCAGCGTACCGGGCATCGCCAACGGCGCCGCCATCCTGCTCAGTGTGCTCTTCTCCCTGAACCTCATCCTGCTGGTGTTCAACCTGCTGCCGCTGCCCCCGCTGGACGGCAGCGAGATCGTCACGCTTTTTCTCGACGACAGCTCGGCCGAACGCTACCGGGCAGTGCTGGCCCAGCCGACCGCCCAGATGGTGGGACTGATCGTCGCCTGGCACCTCGTCGATTTCCTCCTCGGCCCGGCCCGACTGATCGCCCTGAACCTGCTCTATCCCGGCGCCGGTTACCACTAGGCGCTAAGCCACCTCGACCGAGGCGGCTGGATCGAAAGGATTCGTGCGTACGGCCAGGGAGAACAGGTAGGGATAATCCGACTTCAAATGCTCCATGTGCGAGAGCCACTCCCGCGTGAGCAATGAACCGGCGCGTTCGATGTCCAGGCTCAGGTGCTGCTGGTCCGTCGCGGGTAGATCGGCCACGCTCGACCGGTGCGAGAGCTCATCCGCCAGATGGAAGACCGCCCACAATAGTTCGGTAAACGACTCATGCTCCAGCAGATTGGGATTCTCCAGAAGCCGTAGCAGGCAAGGACGCTGCTTCACGATGAATTCCTGCAGGCCGGCCAGGTCCCCGGCCTGACTGTCGATCTGGTACTCGTGCTGGGCCAGCGTAACACGCATCTGCTTGAACCGCTCGGGCGACCACCGGCCGTCAACTTTCAGCTCGGTGGCGATGGCCCCCGCGTTCCGATCGAAATCCCGAAAGTACGCCAGCAGCGGCGTTCCCACCTCACTGAAGAAGGCCCCGATGACCATGTTCAATTTGCGGAGCATGGCGCGTTTCTCACGCTCGCCCAGGATCTGGTGAATAATCAGCGTCACCAGCAGCACCTCGATGAACAGGAAGCCGACGTCGCCCAGCAGATAGATGAAGATGTGATGGGCATCGCGGAAGACGGCGTAGTGCATGGAATAGACGAAAACCGAGAGCAGGACGAGCAACAGACCCATCAGGACGCGGTGTTTGCAGTGGTGCTGGTTTTCCATGATCGTTCCCGACAAATAAGTTCAGAACCGGCCCCCGAGCAACAATGACTCAGGGACTCAACCGAGGCGAAGCGAGTGTAAGGCACATCCAGAGGCATTTCAAGGACAACGCTGTTGATAAAGCCTCGGCATCAGGCTATCCTACAGCGCGACGACGAAACGAGAGCAGCGCGCATCATGTTTTGGGGATCGCCATGCAACAGCGACAGCTAGGTAAGACCGACATGCAGTTGACGACCATCGGCCTGGGGACCTGGGCGATGGGCGGCCCCTGGCAGTACGGGTGGGGTCCGCAGGATGACGATGAGGCGGTGGCCGCGGTCGTGACGGCACTCGATCAAGGCATCAACTGGATCGACACGGCCCCTGCCTATGGCCTGGGCCATTCCGAGGAACTCGTCGGCCAGGCGCTGCGACAGACAAAACATCAGCCCTACATCGCCACCAAGTGCGGGCTGCTCTGGAACGACAAGAAGGAGAAGGTCTCCTGTCTGAAACGCGACAGCATTCGCCGCGAGTGCCTCGCCAGCCTCGAGCGCCTTGGCGTCGAGACCATCGACCTGTACCAGATGCACTGGCCCGACCCGGACGAAGAAATCGAGGCGGCCTGGGAGGAGATGGCGCTGCTGGCCCAGGAAGGCAAGGTGCGCTATATCGGCGCCTCCAACTACAGCGTCGCCCAACTCGAACGCGTCGCCAAAGTTCATCCGGTCGCCTCGCTCCAGCCGCCCTACAACATGCTCAACCGCGCGGTCGAAAACGAACTGTTGGCCTATTGTGCCGAGCACGGCATCGGCGTCGTGGCCTACAGCCCCATGGCACGGGGCCTGCTTACCGGCGCGTTCAGCCCCGAGCGACTGGCCCAACTGGCGCCGGACGACCATCGCCTCCGCGATCCGTCCTTCCAGGAGCCGCAATTCAGCAAGACGCTGGCGTTGGTCGAGCAACTGAAGCAGATCGCCCAGCGGCAGGGCCACACCTGTGCCCAACTGGCCGTCAGTTGGGTCCTGAGGCGTCCCGAGATCACTGCCGCCATTGTCGGCGCCCGCCGGCCCAATCAGATCGTCGAGACGGTGCAGGCAGGCGATTGGAACCTCAACGAGGACGACATCGCCCAGATCGAGCAGCTTCTCGCTGCGAAGCTATAGGTCCAATAGGTCGAATAGGACCTATGATCGAGAAAGAGGAAAGCAATGGCAAAGGAAAGAAAGCTCTACACCAGTCCCCTGGTCGAGCGGAATGCCTCGCCTGAGATGGCGGCGCTGTTCGGCGCCCAGAAGAAGTTCAGCACCTGGCGCCGGCTCTGGCTCGAGCTGGCCCGGGCCCAGAAGAAGCTGGGCCTCGATATTAAGAAGAACCAGATCGACCAGATGGCCCGCCACGTGGACGACATCAACTTCGACAGAGCGGCCCGGTACGAGAAGCAACTGCGTCACGATGTGATGGCGCACATCCGCACGTTTGGTGATGTGGCTCCCAAGGCCGCCCCCATCATCCACCTCGGCGCCACCAGTTGCTTCGTGGGCGACAACACCGACCTGATCATCCTGCGCGACGCGATGCAACTGACGCTCGGCAAGCTGGCCTCAGTGATCGACCTGCTCGGTGCGTTTGCCGAGAAGTACCGCGCGATGCCGGCCCTGGGCTTCACGCACTACCAGCCCGCCCAGTTGACCACGGTCGGCAAGCGGGCGACGCTGTGGTGCCAGGAATTCGCGCTCGATCTGCACGAACTGGAGCACCGCATCGAAACCCTGCCCTTCCGCGGCGTCAAGGGCACGACCGGCACGCAGGCTTCGTATCTGGCGCTGTTCGACGGCAAGCACACCAAGGTCAAGCAGCTCGACAAGGAAGTGGCGGCCGCCTTCGGTTTCAAGAAGCTCTGCCCCGTCACAGGCCAGACCTACCCGCGCAAGATCGACACGCTGGCGATTAACGTCCTGGCTTCGATCGCGCAGTCGGCCCACAAGGTCTGCAACGACATCCGCCTGCTGGCCAACCTCAAAGAAATGGAAGAGCCCTTCGAGAAGTCACAGGTCGGTTCATCCGCCATGGCCTACAAGCGCAACCCGATGCGCAGCGAGCGCGTCACGGCGCTGAGCCGGCTGGTGCTGAGCCTGGCGACCAGCCCCGCGATGACGGCGGCCGAACAGTGGTTCGAACGCACGCTCGACGACTCGGCCAACCGCCGCGTGGTGTTGCCCGAGGCGTTCCTGGCCGTCGATGGCATCTTGCAGATCCTGATCAACGTGTTCGACGGACTCGTGGTTTATCCGAAGGTGATCGAGGCCCGCGTGGAGGCGGAACTGCCCTTCATGGCCACCGAGAATATTCTCATGGCCGCCGTCAAAGCGGGAGGCGACCGCCAGGAACTGCACGAGAAGATCCGCCTGCACTCGCAAGCCGCAGCGGCCCAGGTCAAGAAATTCGGCAAGCCCAACGACCTCATCGGCCGTCTGCGCGCCGACGTCGCCTTCACCAAGATCGATTTCGAGAAGGTCCTCGACCCGGCCGCCTACGTCGGCCGCGCCCCGCAGCAGGTGGACGAGTTCATCCGCAGCGTCGTCACCCCCGTCCGCAAAAAATACCGCAAAGAACTAACCCGCAAAGTCGAACTGAACGTGTGAGTAGCTTCTCAAACATGATGCCACCACGACCCAGGCAAATACGACGTTGTCATGCTGAACGCAGTGAAGCATCTGGCTCCAGACCGCAATTGACGGTCGTTCGCGGTCCAAGCCCAGATCCTTCGCCTTTGGCTCAGGATGACAACCGGGCCAGAGTCGTCGCAGCGCATCGACACGAGTTCATTCAGGAAGGTAGATCCAAGTGACCAGAGACGAACTGATTAAGCGTATCAAAGAGACCGCGTATCTTGAGGGCGACTTCACGCTCCGCAGTGGCAAGAAGAGCAAGTATTACCTGGACAAGTACCTCTTCGAGACCCGCCCGGACATTCTCAAAGCCCTGGGTGCCGAGTTCGCCCAGCATATGAGCGACGATGTGACGCTGATCGCCGGCGCCGAGTTGGGGGGCGTGGCCCTGGCGGCCGCGACCGCGATGGAAACGGGAAAGAACTGGGTCATCATCCGCAACAGCAAGAAGGGCTACGGCACCGGCAAAATGGTCGAGGGCGTCATCAAGGAAGGCGACGTCGTCCTGCTCGTCGAGGACATCGCCACCACGGGCGGCCAGGTCCTCGAAGCGGCCAAAATCATCACGGAAGCCGGCGCGACGGTCGAAAGAATCGTCTGCGTGATCGACCGTCGCCAGGGGGCCGAAGAGAATATCACCGGCGCCGGGCACGTTTTCGAGAGCATCCTCACCAAGAACGACCTGGGGATCACCGACTAGATGATCGCCAACTGACACAACGAAACATCGGAAGACATCGCGGTAGCGGTCATCGTCGGCATGCCCAGCGGCGCCAAGAAGGACGCACGTCCCACTGCGTTACGGCCCGTCAGAGCCGAGTGACCGACCCGCCCGCCATAGCCCACTGGCCTCATCTCGTCTTCATATCCGAGCGCATCCTCCGGTCCGGCGGCCGGGCCGGGAAATTTTCTGCGCATTCCGGTAAATTGCATTGACAGGTACCTTGCAATACACTATAGTTGTCGACATGAACGATCGATTCTTCGACAACTGGTCCACCCAACTGCGTAAAGGCATGCTGGAGTTGTGTATCCTCAACGCCATCGACGGCACGCGTCTGTACGGCTACGACATCGTCCGCCGCCTGCGCGAGATCGAGGCGCTGGTCATCAGCGAAGGCACGGTCTACCCGATTCTCAGCCGGCTGCGGCGCGAGGGCTTCGTCGAGACCACTATCGAGGAATCAGCCGAGGGCCCGCCCCGCAAGTACTACGCCTTATCCGACAAGGGCCGGGGGATTCTGGCCCGCATGAACGACTGCTGGATCAAGATGAAGACCGGCGCCGACGGATTGAAAGGAGAGGAATAACCATGGTCGAATTGACTGAAAGCGCCCAGAAAGGTCTCAATGACTATCTGCGCCAAGTTCGAGCTTACCTGCGCTGGTCCAAGTCCCTGGACCGCGACGAAGTCGAGCAGAACATCGCCGAGCACATCGAGCGGGAACTGGAAGGCACACCGGAACCGGTTTCGTGCAACGCCCTGGAGGGCGTCCTGGCCCGGCTCGGCAGTCCGAGGCAGTGGGTCCCGCCCGAAGCCTTGAACTGGTGGGGCAAGCTCATCCTCAAGCTCCGCACGGACTCCGAGGACTGGCGTCTGGCTTATATCTCTTTCTCCTTCCTGCTTGTCGGCGCCATACTCATGTTCCTCGTCAGCCCTCTCCAGGTCGTCTTCTTCGCCGCCAGCTTCATCACGGCCCGTGCCGCCCTGGCGGCCGCCGCTGACGAAGACCTCGGCGTCCAGAAATGGCTGATCTACCCGGCCCTGCTGATCGTCTCAGCCGCCTTCGCCTTCTTCCTGTTCGTCGGTCCCGGACTGCTGGCCGGAATCATTGGCGCGGAGCTATATGAAGTGCGCTGGATTCGCCAGGGCAGCGATATGGGGGTCGTCGCGCTCGTCATCACCTCGGCAGGCTTGGTCACCAGCCTCTGGTGGATTGCTCTGGGCTTGGTGCTGTGCAAATGGCCTTCTCTCGTCCGCGGCCCCATGCGGCCCTTTGCCGACGGATTCAACCGCCGCCGTGCCCTGACCTTCTCCGGTGCGGGCCTGCTCCTGCTGCTCCTCCTGGCCGCGTTCGTCGCGCTCTATATGAACGACGCCTTCGCCCTCTTCATGGAGTAGCGACGGGAGACCTTACAACCGTTCCGCCAGGCGGATGATGCGACGGGCCGTGGCGTGCTTGCGCGCCGCAGGCAATTCGACCCATTCGGAATCGCGAGGCTTGATGTGGACGGTGGAGGCCTCGGCGTTGATGGCCTCGGGGGCGTTGGCGACGATCATGTCGAGGTGCTTGTCGCGGAGTTTCTTCTCAGCGTTGGCTCGGAGGTTCCGATCCTCCAGGGCGAAGCCCACAACAATTTGTGCTTTTCCCTTGTGGCGTCCGGCCCATTTGAGAATGTCCGCCGTGGGCTTGAGCCGTAGGGTGGGGCTTGCCCCACCGTCCTTCTTGATCTTGGTCTTCGACGGTTGGGCGGGTGTGAAATCGGCCACCGCCGCGGCCATGATCAGGCAATCACACGCGGGAAAGTGCTCCTTGACCGCCCTGAACATCTCGGCAGCGCTCTCGACCGCCACGACGGTCGCTCCGGCCGGTGGCTTCAGCGCCGTCGGTGCGGTCACCAGCGTGACCTCATGTCCGGCCTTCAGCGCCGCGGTGGCCAGCGCGTAGCCCATCTTCCCGCTGCTGGCGTTGGAGATGAACCGGACCGGATCGATGTGCTCGCGTGTGCCTCCGGCTGTGATGAGAAAATGCATCGGTGACGTTCCCTCAATAGGCCCCATAGGTCCCATAGGACCGATAGGACCTATTCATGCTTTTCGACCAGGGCTTGAAGCGCTTCCAGAATCTCGCTGGGCTCGGCCATCCTCCCCGGCCCTTCGGTGCCGCAGGCCAGACGCCCGGAGCCCGGGCCAACAATCTCAACCCCCCTGGCCTTCAGGGCCTCGACGTTACTCTGCACGGCGGGGTTTTCCCACATGCGGGTGTTCATCGCCGGGGCGTAGAGCGTCGGCAGCGGCCAGCAGGCGCACAGCGTGGTACTGAGCAGGTCGTCGCAGATCCCGTGGACGACCTTGCCGATGATATTGGCAGTAGCCGGCGCGATGACCACGATCTGGGCCCAATCGGCCAGCGCGATATGCACGCTCTGGAACTCGTCGGGGGCGCTCCACAGCGTCGTGAGCACCACCGATTGCGTGACCGCTTCGAAACTCTTGGGCGCCACGAACTGACGCGCGTTGTCGGTCATCACCGTCCTGACCCGATTGCCGGCCGCGGTCAGTTTGCTGGCCAGATCGACCGCCTTGTAGGCCGCGATCCCACCAGTCACCCCCAGCAGAATGTTGCGATCTTTCACCATAAGCCAACCAGAACGGACGCCCGCACGCCCGACCGGAGAAGATCGTTACATCTTCAGACGCCAGTGCGCGGCATCCCCCTGCCCGCCGCCGGTCTCGATCGTGATCTTATCCTGCAGGATCTCCTGGGCCACGATCTCCAGCAGGGTCAGGCCCTGCGTGTCCTCGATCAGGGGACGCGAGCCCTGCATCAGCTCGGCCATCCGCTTCTGCACCAGCGAGGCCAGTTTGAAACGCCCTCCCACCTTGTTCACAACCTCGACACTCTTAAGTTCGTCCAGCATTATTGATCTCCAATGCGTTCGTCCGGTTCCGGCGTCGTCTCGGCACCCCGCAGGGCCTGCTCGACAATCTGAACCACCTCACCGATCGCGTGCTCTAAATCCTCGTTGATCACCATATTCTCATACGACTGCCAGGCCGCCGCGATTTCGTTGCTGGCGCCGTCCAGTCGTTTTTCCGTCACATCGGCCGTGTCGCGGCCGCGCCGGTTCAGCCGCTCGGCCAGCGCTTTCCCGTCCGGGGGCAGAATGAAGATCATCACCGCATCCGGATACGCGGCCTTGGCCTGCCGCCCTCCCTGAACATCGATTTCCAGAATGACACTGCGCCCAGCGGCCAGCGCCTCGTCCACCTTGTCCTTGGGCGTCCCGTAAAGATTGCCAAAGACTTCGGCGTATTCCAGCAACAGGCCCCGCTCGATACGCTGCCGGAATTCGGGCTCCGAAACGAACCAGTAATCGCGTCCGTCCTGCTCGCCCGGCCCCGGCCGGCGGGTCGTCAGCGAGACGCTCAGGTCCACCTCCTCGATCCGCCGGCAGACCGCGCGGACGATCGTGCTCTTGCCCACGCCGGACGGACCGCTCACGACGATCACTTTGCCCCGTGTCTGCTTCCGGTCGATCTTGTCGGTCATCTAGCTCACAATCAATCGCGAAGAGGTCGGCATCCCCCCTCGAGCGTGTCCGCCCACCGGCACGGCGCCGACTCGAACGCCCTACGTTTCATTCCACGTTCTGGATCTGTTCTTTCAGTCTCTCGATGAGACATTTCATATCGACCACGCACCGCACGATGTCGGCGTCGGCCGCCTTGCTCGCCACGGTATTGGCTTCGCGCAGCATTTCCTGGCTCAAAAAGTCCAGCCGCCGCCCGGCCTGACCTTCCTTCTCACAAATCTCCTGGAATTGCTCCAAATGGGCCTCCAGCCGCGCAATCTCTTCGGCGATATCAGACCGGTCGGCCAGGACCGCCACCTCCCGCGCCAGCGTCTCCTCATCGAGCCTCAGCTTGGCCTCGGCCAACAAGGCATCCACCCGCCTGCGCAACCGCTTGGCGTATTCGGCAATCACCCCGTCACTGCGCTGCCGGATGGTGGCCAGTTCCTTGGCCATGGCTTCGCAATGCTTGCGCAGGTCGGCCTCGAGGAACTTGCCCTCGGCCTCCCGCATGCCCTTGAGCTTGTCGAGCGCCTCCTGCGTGATGCGCAGCACCAGCTCGCGCACCTTGCGACTCTCTTCCTCGTCGGGCATCAGCGGACGCACGACGCCGGGCAGGGTTAGGAGGCTGGCCATATCGATCGTCCCTTGAGCCCCCACGGAACTGCTCACCGCCCCGAGGCGTTCGACCACCGAGCGCAACGCGCCCTCATCGATGTCGAACAGGACATTGCCCGCCACGCCCTTGATCCGGACGACGCAGTTGATCGTGCCCCGCGCCAGGTTCTTGCGCAGGCACTTGTCGATCTCATCTTCCAGGAAAGCGATACTCTCCGGCAGCTTGATGATGGTCTTCAGATAGCGGTTGTTCACCGCCTTGATCTCGACGGCGTAGCAAACTCCGTCCAGGTGGCCATCGGCTCCACCGTATCCGGTCATGCTGTTGAGCATTGGTTCTGGCCTCTCACACAGGATCCAGGGCGTCTGTGAATCGCTCCGACAAGCAGGTCGCACCTACCACTCCCGTCGAAGGCACTTGGCCTCACTACCCTCCTGTCGCGTTGGCGTCGCCTTGGTCCGTAACGTCGGCCGGCAGGGCAGGCGCCTCGGTCGCGGGCGCGGCCTCTTCCGTGGTCTGCTGCTGCGTCGCGACCGCCCCGTCGTCGCCGTACTCACCGACACTGGGCCGGTAGAAGCGGCCCATCAAGACGGCCAGCCCCAGGAAGACCGCGACCAGTATGATCGTCACCCAGGTGAGGAAATCGCCGGTCTTCGATCCGAGCAGGCCACCGCCCATGCCACCGCCAAAGGCTCCCGAAAGCCCGCCGCCCCGACCCTTCTGTAGCAGAATCACCAGGATCAGGACGATCGAAACCAGGACGAAGAGGACAGCCACCAGCTTCATCAAAACGCCCACTGCCAGTATCGGTAAAACAGTCATAGTCTTGCCCCAAACACACATCGCTGAATCACAGCATACATTGGTTTCGGTCCCGATTGTCGCACGGGGCCCTGTCGCACCGTCTTACACGGACGCCTTGATGATCGCGACGAAGTCGTCCACCTTCAGACTGGCGCCACCGACGAGGCAGCCGTCGACATCCGGCTCGCTCATCAGTTCCTTGGCGTTGTCCGGCTTGACCGATCCACCGTATTGGATGCGAATCTCGGCCGCCAGAGCCTCGCTGTACATCTCGGCCAACAGTTTGCGAATGAACGCATGCACTTCCTGCGCCTGCTCGCGAGTGGCGGTCCGGCCCGTGCCGATGGCCCAGACGGGCTCGTAGGCGATGGTCACGGCCGCCATCTTCTCGGCATCCACACCCGCCAGGCCCGCTCTGATCTGCCGCTCGACCACCTGCTCGGTCTGCGAGCCATCGCGCTCTTCCAGCAGCTCACCGACACAGAGGATCGGCAGGAGTCCGCCGCCCAGGGCGGCCAGCAGCTTCTTGTTGACCACCTCATCGCTCTCGCCGAGCACGTGCCGCCGTTCGGAGTGCCCGCACAGCACGTAGGTGCAGCCGACATCCTTCAACATGGCCGGGCTGATCTCACCGGTGAAGGCGCCCTTCTCCTCGAAGTAGATGTCCTGGGCACCGACGGCCACGCCGGAAGAACCGACGGCTTCCTTGACTGCCGGCAGATAAACAAACGGAGGAATCACCGCGACCGTTGCGCTGCCGCCGGCCAGATCCGCAACTCCCTCGGCCACGCCCTGGGCCAGGGCCGCGCCCGTCTGGCGGTCCATATTCATCTTCCAGTTTCCGGCTACAAACGGCTTTCTCATGATGCTCTCCTATTCTGCCTCTGAGTTCACAGTCGCGATCGATGTTCCATGCTTACAATAATTCCGTGGCACGCGGGAAGCTGCCCAGCACCGAAAGCTGGAGACAGTGCTGCCGCGACTCCTCCAGGACATCCTGCACCCGCTCCTCGGTGTGATGACCGAGAAAATCCATGAAGAAGTAATATTCCCAGCCCCGATTCTTGCTGGGCCGCGATTCGATGTTGGTCAGGTTGACCGAGTACCTCTTGAAGACCTCCAACACGTCGGCCAGCGCCCCCGCTTTGTGCGCGGTGCTGAACAGAATGGCGGTCTTGTCCTGGCCCGTGGGCCTGGCATCCTCGTCACTGATGACCAGGAACCGCGTGACGTTATTGGCGATATCCTCGATGTTCTCGCAGATGATCTTCAGGCCGTACAGTTCAGCGGCCACCTTCGAGCCAATCGCCGCGGCGCCGGTCTCTTCGGCCGCCATCTGGGCCGCGCGTGCCGTCGAGGCGACCGGGATCGTCTTGGCTTCCTTGAAGGTCGCCGTCAGCCAGTTGCGACACTGGGCAAACACCTCCGGCTTCGAATAGATCTTATCCACCTCCTCCAGCGAGCAATTGGCCAGCAGACTATGGTGGATGGCCATCTGGACCTCGGCACAAATCTTCCGGTCCGTTTCGATCAGCGCGTCGAGCGTCTCGATCACCCCGCCGCCGCTCGAATTCTCGATCGGCACGATCCCCAGATCGCAGTGCCGCTTGCTCACCTCGTCGAAGATGCTGCGAATGTCGGCCAACGGCTCGTATTCGACGCTCTGGCCGAACTTGAGCATGGCCGCCGAGTGGCTGAAGCTGCCCGCCGGGCCCAGATACCCGATCCGCAGGGGCTTCTCCAGCATGAACGAACCGCTCATCAGCTCCCGCCAGATCGCCACCAGCGTCCGGTCGTGCAAGGGGCCCTGGTTGGCCTTCTTGATCTTCTCGAACACCTGCTTCTCGCGGTCCGGCGCATAGATCGGCCCATCGGTCTTGCTCTTGAGCTGGCCGACTTCCACGACGACCTGAGCCCGCTCGTTGAGCAGTTTCACCAACTCACTGTCGATTTCGTCGATGCGCTGTCGTAGATCATCCAGAGACATAAAGGCGATTCCGCGTTTCCACCAAGGTGTTCTCCGGGCCGTCGAAAAAAGGGGTTCAATCAGGAGATCGTAGTCACTCTACGCAAAGGTTGCCTGGGGGCAACCCCCTGATTTCGGCCCCATATCGCTCGGAAGCCCGGTTCGATTGTATAAAAACTCTTTTCTCTAGCAGAATTTTGCCCTTGCGTCAACATATTTTGGGTTTAAGGTACAATATTTCGGGCGACGGAGAACCGCGTATGAACGCCGCGACATCGCGCTTTACGATCTTCCAAACGCGCTGGGGCCACTTCGGCCTGGCCTGCCGCCGCGAGTCGGTCTGTGCCACGTCTCTGCCGACTCCCACGCGGGCCGCGGCCCAGGAAGCCCTGCTGGCGAACCTCCCGGCCGCCCCTGCCGATGCCCTGTTCGAGCAAGGGCTCTGCCCAGCGCTGCAGCAGCGCATCATCGCCTATTTCGAAGGCGAAAACGTCGATTTCAGTACTGATCCGGGGGTTGACCTCGCCTCCTACAGTTCTTTTGGCCAGGCGATCATGGCCGGCTGCCGGCAGATTGCCTTCGGCCAGACGCGGACCTACTCGGAGCTGGCCCACCACGCCGGCCGACCCGGCGCGGCCCGCGCCGTCGGCGGCACCATGGCTCGCAATCCCGTCCCGCTGATCGTCCCCTGCCACCGCGTCGTCCGCACCGATGGCGGCCTGGGCGGCTTTTCCGCCAGCGGCGGGATCGCTACGAAGAGGCGGATGCTCCTGCACGAACAGAATGCCATCGCAGCGGCAATGCCCCCCGCAGCGCTGGTCGTAACTGCCTGAGAACGAAGAAATTCGACCTCGCCTCCTCCTCCCCCCCCTTGTGTTTTCGTGCAAAAGCAAGTAATTTATGCTTGACAATATGTATGCTAGACATTACATTTAGTCTTGTGCACCTTACACAGATGCGGCCATGAATCCATGGAATTGGGAGATCCGAACATGAACAAGACACAGAAAGGCGCCTGGTGCCTGCTGGGGATGGGGGTTCTGCTTTTCGGCTTCGTGGGCGTCATCTATGCCTCCCTGGTCGCCAGAGGAAGCAGACTGGCGGGGGTAGACACGGTGAGGTTCTGGGCCGGACTGATCGTGGCGTTCACCATCGCGGCGGTGGTGCTCGCTCATCGAAAGCAGAGCCCGGCCGAACCCGAATCCGACGAACGCGACGACGCCATCAAGAAGAACGCCGTCCTGGCCTGCTTCATATCGGTCTGGGTCTCGCTGGTCTTGGCGAGTTTCATTCCGACCCTCGTCGTCGGAGACAACGGCTCAATACCGGTCTTCGTTTTGCCCGTCATCAACGTCATGATCCTGTTCGTGGCCTTTGTCGTCTATGGAGTCGCCGTCCTGGTCCAGTACGGGCGAATCGGGAAAGGAGACGCATCATGAATCGGGAACAGAAACGAGCCTGGGCGTTGGTGGTAGGGATGTCACTGGCGTTGCTTTGCGTAATCGTGGCGGGCGTGCTGCATCTGCTCGAGATGGGCGGGTCGCGACTGTTCGTTTACGCCGCGGCCCTCGCCCAGGGTGCCGGCGTGATCGTGTGCCTGCGCGTCAAGCCGGACACTGGCGCCGTCACCACCGACGAGCGCGACAAGGAAATAGAGAAGAGCGCCTATCTGGCCGGCTTCGGCGCCGTGTACCTCTTCGTCATCGTGGTATCCTTCGCTCCCATCGCCATCCTGGGCGAGGACGCATCGATCCCCGTCACGTGGATGCCGGGCCTGTTGGTGGGCGCTGGTTTGTGCCAGGCCTACGCCATGTCCATCGCGACGCTTCTCAAGTACGGCCGAGGGGGCGACGATGCCAAAGGTTGAGATCGAGAATCGGATTCGTCGCTTGCGGTTCGACCACGGCGAGATGACGCAGCAGCAGTTGGCCGACAAGGCCCGGGTGACGCGACAGACGATCATCGCCATCGAGGCCGGCAAATACGCCCCGTCGCTGCACCTGGCTTTTCGCATCGCCACGGCCTTCGGCGTCCCCCTCGAGGACGTCTTCCAATACACTCCCAACGGCGACCCACCGGCCGCAGGGAAGAACCCAAGTCTCTGAGAACAAGACTGCTGGCAACCCAACTTCAACACCTCTCGACTTGACATACCTGCGATGGAGCGGGACAATGGCGGTGCGTTAGACTCGGGAACCAGCCATGAGACCCAAAGTATATATCGAGACGAGCGTCATCAGTTACTACACCGCCTTGCCCAGCAGGGACCTGATCGTCGCTGGACACCAAAAGGTTACACAAGAATGGTGGTCGAGGCAATTACCAACGGTCGACCCGCACATCTCTGAGATCGTACGCGAAGAGATCTCCCAGGGTGATCCAGAGGCGGCTCAGTCGCGGTGTAGAGCCGTTGAGACATTCCCCTCTCTGGCGGTCACACCAGAAGCCGTGATGCTGGCGAAGGCATACTACGAGGCCCTTTCCCTGCCCTCCAAGGCGAGGCTCGACGCCCTTCACCTGGCCTTGGCTGTGCAACATGGCATGGATTATCTGGTGAGTTGGAATTTCGCGCACATCGTTGGAGCACGCCCCAGAGCAGCCATTCAGGCACTCAACTATCGCATGGGCATTGACACCCCTATCGTATGCACGCCGGAGGAACTCCTTGAGGAGGACCCCTCATGAAAGACCCCATCGTTCAGGAAGTCCGTCGCATCCGCAAACAGATCGAAGACGAGCATGGTAACGACTGGGACGCCCTCGTTCGCCATTTCGTGCAGAAGCAGCGGTCCTCGTCGGCCAAATCGGTATCCTACCAGCCCCGGAAACTGCCGGACCGAGGTGTCGCCTGATCTGCCTCGTTTCGGAGATCAACCTCTGGTTCTCGGCTCGTAGGCGTGGCAGATGAATTCGTCCTGACCGTCCTGGTCGAGGCGCGTGAGATTGCACAGGATCTCCTCGGCCGGGTCCCCATCCTTGACACACGACACGCAAAGGTCCGGTTTGGCCACCAAATCCGGATTCAACTCGTTCCCATCGTCATCACGATACGGCATTCTTCCTCCCTCCTCTCATCTCGGCAGACCGCGTGTCACGGCAGCGGCGAGCAGAGTTCGACGAGGAAGCCTTGTTGGTCACGGACGTAGGCGACCATCTGGCCCCAGGGTTTCTGGGCCGGCTCATTGACCACCGTCGCTCCGGCCTGCACGGCTCGGTCGAACAGGCCTGGCACGTCAGACGTCGTCAAGGCGATTTCCACGCCCAGCGGCGCTTTGTCCGGAGCGGCGGCGATGGCTGGTTCAGGCAGGTGGGAGTTGGCCAGCTTGAAGCTCGCAAACGCCAGCCGCGTCGCCCCCGTCTCCAGCTCGCCGTAAGCCATGCCGTTGTCGTCATTGAAGAACCGCCGCTCCAGCCCGAACGCCTCCTCATAGAACGCCAACGCCCCCGCCACGTCGTCCACATACAAAATCACATACCCCAGCGACACGTCCGCCGTACCCATAGACATCTCCTCAACCGGCCTCGTCGCACACCCACACACCAACGCCAGCCCGCAAACCGCTTGCGTTAGAAACAGGCGCCGCATTCGAAAAGTCTCCGATGCACTCACAGTGTCCTTCCCCCGCCTCCGATCTGCCGCGAGTTGAGATGGTCGACACCCGCCTTTTCATATCCACCCGCCTCGGTTCCATAGGATTCATAGAACTTCGCATCCTCCGTGTCAAAGAGCATCTCGCTCGATTTTAGACCTCGCGCTTGGGCCAGCCAAAGTCGGACGACCCTCAGCCATCGACGGCGCGGGTAACCCGGCCCCAGGCGGGACATGGCTTGACGAACGACCGCCGCGCAGGCTGTCATGCCAAAAGCCTCGAGGGCTCCGGCTGCTTCCGGGGCGAGCACCCCAGTGTCGTTGTAGAAGAACTGATAGAAACCGCCATTGCAGACTTCGGAAACGCACCAGTGGACAGCCAACAGTTTCCCAATTTCCAGCTCCAGCTTGGCGTACTGCTCACGGAAAGCACGCACACCGCCAGATGGATTGAAATCATCGTAGGCCTTCTCAATGGCGCTCCAATACTTCGCTGAAATGTCCTCTGCCATTTGCCCGGTCCGCTCTCAACATATAGACAGGCCGCCAGATCTTCGTCTCCAGTAAAGACCTTGTAGACGGCCACCACCGGTCTCCCGGAATGAGTCCGCGAGGACGAATGTACTTGAGACGGCAAGAGATGCCAAGAGGGAAACCGAAAGAGGAATCCTAGCCTCGAATTAGGGGTTCTTGATCGATCAGACGTACTGACGCAACGATGACGAACGGCGATGAGGCTCGTTCTGCGCCTAGCCCTCCGCGGCGGAATGCGGCCGAAATGGCGGGGATTCGGCTTGACGGGCGGCGGCTGCGGGTGTATTCTATTAAAATAACTTGGATGTATATTTCGATGTTCATTGTCACATGCCTTGAGCGGAGGCCGGTGGTATGGGCTGGGTGATGGCGACTGGAGCAGGCCGGAGGGAGGCCGGAGATCGGACGACGCAGGGCGGAGGACAGAGAACGCGATACGCACGACGCAATACGGTCTGCCTTCGCAGGGGAACGGGCCGGGCGCTGTCATCAATCGCGCCAAACAAAGCCAATTTGGGGCGTTTTTGGGCTGGAAATGGGGGTGGGGTGAGAAAACAAAGCCAATTTGGGGTCAGGCTGGAGACCGGAGGCCGCAGGCGGGAGGGTGGCGCTGCAGTTCCAGATCTCGGATGCAGGGTTGGGATGAGGCTTGCAATAGGTCTGAATTTAGACTATATTTGGGGCCAAAAGGAGCCATGATTATGAAGCTCAGCGAACGTATAGCGCCAATCAGTTACTTGAAGGCCCACGCGGCCCAGATCGTCCGCGATCTGTGCACGCGGCGGGGCACGATGGTGATTACGCAGAACGGCCAGGCCAAGGCGGTCGTCCAGGACATTGAGACGTATGAGCAGACGCAGGAATCGCTGGCCATGCTCAAGCTGCTGGCCCAGGGCCAGCGCGACGTTGAGGACGGACGGGTCAAGCCGGTTGAGAAGGCGTTCGCCGACCTCGCGGCCCGGACGAAGGACCTGTCATGAGCTTCCAGGTGTTCCTCGTGGCCGAGGCCGAGGAGGATGTTTTCGATATCTACAGGTATGTGCTATCCGGCGACGGTCACGATCGGGCGGACCATGTTCTCGCGAAGCTCCAGGAGACTTGCGCGAGCCTGAGTCAGATGCCTAACAAAGGGCATATTCCGCCCGAGTTGGATCGAATCGGCGTACACGGCTTTCGTGAGATCCATTTCCAGCCGTATAGGATCATCTACCAAATTGTCGATAAGAAGGTTTTCATTCACTGTGTCCTGGACGGCCGCCAGGCCCTTCAGGATGTGTTGGAGCGTCGCTTGCTCCGCTGACGGAGCCGCGCGGATAAGAAGTCTATGGGATTACCAACAGTAGCCATTGTGGGCCGGCCGAATGTGGGCAAGAGCAGTTTGCTCAACGCCCTGGCCGGCGAGATGATCAGTATCGTCGAACCGACGGCCGGCGTGACGCGCGATCGTGTCAGTACGTTTATCAGTCACGACGAGCAGTATTTCGAGCTGATCGATACGGGCGGTTACGGCATCGTCGATTCCGACGAGCTCAGCGGCCATATCGAGCAGCAGATCTTCCAGGCCATCACCAGCGCGACACTGGTCATCTTCATGACCGACGTCCGCGACGGCCTGACGCCCCTGGATAAGAAGATCGCCCAACTGCTGCGCCAGCATGATCTGGACGTCATCGGCGTGGCCAACAAGGCCGACAACGCCAAGATGTTCCCGGCCGCCGGCGAGTTCACGCGTCTGGGCTTCGGGGAGTTCCTCTGTATCTCGGCCGAGAACAACCTCAACAAGTCCATCCTGCTCGATACCATCTTCGAGCGTCTGGCCGATCACGAAGCGACGGGCGCCCCGCCGAAACCGGTGATGAAGATCGCCATGGTGGGCAAGCGCAACGCGGGCAAGAGTTCGATGGTCAACGCGATTGCCGGGACGGAGCGCGTGATCGTCAGCGAGGTCCCGGGCACGACACGCGACGCCGTGGACGTACGGATCGAGAAAGACGGCCAAACGCTGATCATCATCGACACGGCCGGCGTGCGCAAGAAGGGCAAAATGGCCGATAATATCGAGTTTTACAGCTATGTTAGAGCCACTCGCTCGATCCAGCGGGCCGACGTGGTCTGGTTCCTGATCGACGCGACGCTGCCCATGTCGCAGGTGGACAAGCGGCTGGCGCGCCTGATCGCCGAGGAGCACAAGAGCTGCATTCTCGTGGTGAACAAGTGGGACCTGGCCAAAGACTCGGCCGAGATGGCTGACTACGAGGAGTACCTGACGGCGATGCTGCCGGCGTTGAAGTACGCCCCGATCGCGTTTACGACGGCCACGGCCGGCAAGAACGTCCAGGCCGTGCTGGACCTCTCGGCCGAGCTGTTCAAACAGGCCAACACGCGGATCGGCACGGGACGCCTGAACAAGGCCTTTGAGATCATTCGCGACGAGCGCACGGGCGCCAAGCGCAGCGGCAGCGGCTGGCCCCGCGTTTATTACGCCACCCAGATCGCGACCAATCCCGTCACGATCCTGATGTTTGTCAACAACCCGAAACTCTTCGATGAGAACTACCTGCGTTACATGGCCGCTCGGCTTCAGGCCCTGCTGCCCGTCGGCGAGGTGCCCGTGCGCCTGTTCGCGCGGTCGCATCGCAGTGACAGCCGCAAGAAGAAGCCTAAGCCGGATCGGAAGCGGTAGTCGACGAAAACCCCAGGACGCCAAGGTGGTTTCTTGTCGCCCCGGTGGGGAGACATTAGAATAGCCTTTTCGATTTGATGGCCGTCGAGTCCGAAAGGAATGATGGATGGATGCGTTGCTGCTGCTAGTGGCTTGTGCCGCCGCGTATCTGGTGGCGTACTACACCTACGGGCGTTACCTGGCACGAAAGATCTTCAAGCTCCGGCCCGACGCGCCGGTCCCCAGCCGGGAGCTTCAGGACGGCGTCGATTACGTCCCCACCCGCCGCGGCATCATCTTCGGGCATCATTTCACCTCGATTGCCGGTACGGGGCCGATCGTCGGTCCGGCCATCGGTGTGATCTGGGGCTGGCTGCCGGCACTGCTGTGGGTCACCGTCGGCTGCATCTTCATGGGCGCCGTCCATGACCTGGGCGCCCTGGTGGTCTCGCTACGCCATGAAGGCAAGAGCATTTCCGAGACGGCGGCCCACTACATTAACGCCCGCGTGCGTTTCATCTTTTTCGCCATCGTGTTCCTGACGTTGCTGCTGGTAATCGCCGTGTTCGGGGTAGTGATCGCGGTCGTTTTCGCGCGGTTCGAGAGCTCGGTGCCGGCCGTCTGGCTCCAGATTCCCATCGCGGTGGCGCTGGGCTACGCGGTCTACAAGCGCCGGGCGAATGTCACGATCGCCACGGCGCTGGCGGTCCTGGCCATGTACGCGACGATCTGGCTGGGCAGTCGGTTCCCCTTCACCATGCCGCAGATCGGCAGTATGCCCCCGACGGGCAGTTGGACGATCATCCTGCTGGTGTACGCGTGGATCGCTTCGACCTTGCCGGTCACAACGCTGCTGCAACCGCGTGACTACATCAACGCCTGGCAGTTGTTCATCATGATGAGTCTGCTGGCGATCGGCGTGGCGTTTTCGAGTTTGTCGCAGGGCCTGCCCATGGTCGCGCCGGTGGTGGATCTGGCGCCGGCCGGGGCGCCGTCGATCTGGCCGTTCCTGTTCATCACCGTCGCCTGCGGCGCCATCAGCGGGTTTCACTCGCTTGTCGCTTCCGGCACCAGCCCCAAGCAAATCTCCAAAGAGCCGGACGCTCAGTTCGTCGGGTATGGCTCGATGCTCCTGGAAGGGGCGCTGGCCGTGCTGGTCCTGATCTGCGTCGGCGCCGGTATCGCCATGGCCTACCAGACCGCCGACGGGCAGTTGCTCACGGGCTTCGATGCCTGGCACCGACACTATTCCTCCTGGTCGACCGCCTCGGGCATGGGCGCCAAACTCACCGCCGTGGTGGTCGGCGCCGCCAACATGATGGGCCAGTTCGGCATCCCCGAGAAGGTGGGCATCGCCCTGATGGGGGTGTTCATCGCCTCGTTCGCCGGCACGACGCTCGACACCGCCACGCGGATTCAACGGTATGTCATCAGCGAGTTGGCCACCGATTTGAAGATCCCGGCTCTGGCCAACCGCTGGACGGCCACGACGGCCGCGGTGCTCACGGCCGCGGCGCTGGCCTTTGCCACCGGCGCCGACGGCAAGGGCGCCATGGTGCTCTGGCCGCTCTTCGGCAGCGCCAACCAACTGCTGGCCTCGCTGGCGCTGCTGGTGATAACGCTCTATCTGAAGCGCAAAGGCGGGCGCAAGTTCCTGGTCTCGGGCCTCCCCTGCCTGATCATGCTGGTGCTCACGAACTGGGCGATGATCCAAAACGAGCTGAGGTTCATCGCGAACAAGGACTGGCTGCTGGTGAGCCTCGGCGGCGGCATCTTCCTCCTGGCCTTGTGGATGACGGTCGAAGCGATCATCGCCTTTCGCGGCGTCATCGCGGAACGACCCGAAGCGTCGGGAGCCTAAGACCCACCCGCTGCTTCGGGCGCCGCCGGGAGGGGAACCACGCGGAAGCGTGCCTCCGGCGCCGGATCGCCCGCTCCGCGGATCTCGTCGCGCTGGACGTATTCTTCCGGGAAATTGAATTCCACGCGTCTGGTGATCACGCTGGTGGCCTGGAGATCCTCGTCCAGAATGTACAGGAAGATCTTGAACGGCTGCTGGTCATACGCCTCTTTGGCGGCCGGGGTGGCCTTGATCTTGATAATGGCCGAGGCCAGATCCATCTCGTTTTGCAGCTCGACTCGGCACCGGCCCTGAAGGTTCGGACTGAAGCAGAATCCCAAGGTCGGCTGCACGTTCTCATCTCGGAGCACGTCATCGGCCGGCGACAGGCTCACGCGCACGGCGGTGGACACGTCGCGGCGCTGCCCGGAGGCCAGTTCCACATACGGCGTCTTCTCGAGCGCCGCTTCGCGGGCCTGCGCCTGTTCCCGCGCCGAGAGGCGGACCTTGGCGACCACGGTCTCGTCGGTGACGAACGCGCTGACCTCAGGCGGCTCCACTTCGGCCTTCAGCGGCACGCCGTTTTCATCGATGCACTCGACCAGCAGACGTCTCTCGGACAGCCGGCGCACCTGGATGATCAGTGTCCGCGGCTCACAGCTCTCCACCGTCAGGCCCAATTGCCGAATCGTATCATTCTGGCGGAGAAAATTCAGCACATCGAACGCCTGCGTGCCTTCTTCCACGAGCCCTTCGCGCACCGGGTCCAGAAACAGCGCGCTGTCCAACTGGCCCCTGTTGCGCAGGCGATCGACGTCGGCCACCTGCGACGCCGGCCCTTTCAACTCAACGCTGTCGATAACCACCAAGGGCCGCACCGCACCGCTCTCATCCACGAAACTCAGCCATAGCGTCTGATCGCTCGACCGGGCCACACTCAACGTGATGACGTTTGAAAGTGTCAACCGCTCATCCTGCGCCAAGTCCGCCCAGACCCAGATCAGGACGGTCAAGAAGATGACGATCGATAGTTTGCCGTAAATGCTGTTCTTGCCCATCTAGACTTCCATACCTCGGCCGAAACCACGTCGCCGGCAAGCCCTCCGGCATCCGAACTCCTGCCGCCGACCGCGGGCGGCTTCACAAGGGCCAATGCCCTCCGGTGGCGCTATGCATGATGGCGCTTCAGAAAACGGCCTACCAGGGGGACATCCTCGCCCGCCTTGCCGGCCAGATACGAACGGATCTCGGCCTCCGTGACATTGCGATTGAGCCTGCCGTTCTGCGCCACTGAGATGGCGCCCGTCTCCTCGCTGACCACCAGACACGTGGCATCGGACCCGGCAGTAATGCCCAATGCCGCGCGATGCCGCGAACCCAGCTCAATCCCGTCGACCGTGCCCGCTTCAGCCAAAGGAAGCTGGACACGGGCGGCCACCATTCGATCGCCCCGGATCACGACCGCCATGTCATGGAGCGCCGTGCCGGGATAGAAGATCGTCTTGAGCAGATCGGCCGTGACGCGCGCATCGAGGCGAACCCCGGTTTCAATGAACTCGCCCAACGCCACCTGCCTTTCCAGCACGATGATCGCTCCGATGCGGGCGGCCGACAGTTCCGTCACCGCGGTGATCAATTGCTCGACGGTGCGGGAAAGCTGATGGGACGATCCCGTCCAGATGCGCGGCTGTCCGATTTGGATGAGGACGCGCCGGATTTCAGGTTGAAAAGCCGCCGCGGCCACGATCAGCACGGCGATGAGGAACCCTTTGTAGAGGTACTGGAGCCGCAGGAACTCCAGCCGCTCGACCACGAGGTTGAGGATGAGTACCCCCGCGACCAGAATGAAGATGACACCGCGAAACAACCGCTCTCCGCGCGTGCCTTCGAGAAAATCAACCACCCAATAGACAATCAGTCCGATTAGGACCAACTCAACGACAACGATCCGCCAATCATAACGTGCGACCCGACTGAGATAGTCAACCAGTGTATCCACCTAATCCCAAACCCCTTCCGCGGGCCCGGCCACACTCAACCTGACCCGGGGACTATGGCAGTCGCTGGTCGGTCAGATGGCTGGGCCTGTCCAACATCAGGACCGTATCGATGTCGGCCATCATCATCTGCGTGTTCGTCCGCAGGACGCGCTTGTGCCGACGGTTGGCCTCCGCCACCGTCTCGCCCGGATATGAAGCACAACCACAGGACCAGAGCACCATAACACCCAGAACAAAGGCCAACGCCAGAGCACGCACACTCAGCCCCCTGACGTTCCGTTTCGCACTTCTTAGAGCCACTACGCTTTTCATCGTTTCCCCTTTTTTCCTAGTGTTGTCGTACCCTGCGCTGCTCGTGCAAGACGCCAGGCGCCCCCGAACCATGGACTCCCAGGCTGGGGTGGCGCAAAACCTGCCCCGACATAGACTTAATTATAGCAGGGGCCTCCACCGCTGTCAAGAGCGTCGGCAATTTTCACCCCGGATTCCCTAACCACTTCAAGCAGGCCAACTTGCGACACGCAGGCAGGCCACGCCACGAAGCCGGCAGGTCGGCTCGAGAGGCTTGGAAGGCCATTCTGCCCCTCGCTCGTATCACAATATCCTGGCCACCTCCACAAACGCCTCTTCGGGCCAGAAAAGGCTTCAAAGCTGGGCAGCAGCGGTTAGAATAGGCGTTTCGCAGGGCGGCTCGGGCAATGTCCGTATCCGTCCCGAGTTATGGCACGGCCTCAGACACAAATGCTTAGGAGTCCGGCATGAACGTTGATGCGTCACAGACCTCTCTCACGGGCCGCCAGCGCGTGCTGGCCGCCCTGAACCACCAGCCGGCCGACCGCGTCCCGCTCGATCTGGGGGGCACGCCCTGTTCCGGCGCCCACGTCAGCGTGATCGCCCACCTGCGGCAGGCGTTGGGGCTCGACAAAGCCGGCACCCCGGTGAAGGTCACCGAACCCTACCAGATGCTGGGCGAGGTCGGGCCGGACCTGAGAGAAGCTTTGGGGATCGACGTGGCCGATCTGCCCAAGCCTGGGAATATGTTCGGATTCGCCAATACCGACTGGAAGCCCTGGCGCACCTTCGACGGCACGGACGTACTGGTACCTGCCAAATTCAACACCGACCCCGAACCCAACGGGGACATCCTGATGTACCCCCAGGGCGACGAATCCGTCCCTGCCTCGGCCAAGATGCCCCACGGTGGATATTACTTCGACTCGATCATCCGCCAGAAACCGATCGACGACGCGAAGCTCGACCCGGCCGACAACACCGAGGAGTTCACCCGGGTCAGCGATGACGACCTGAAATTCTACGAGCGGCACGCCGCTGAACTGTACGACCATACCGACCTGGCCATCGCGGCCGGTTTCCCGGGCACCGCCTTCGGTGACATCGCGTTGGTGCCGGCGCCCTGGCTGAAAGACCCCAAGGGCATTCGTGATATCGAGGAATGGTACATCAGCACCTTGACACGTCAGGAGTACATCAAAGAGGTCTTCGCCCGTCAGGCAGAGATTGCGCTCGAGAACCTTAAGCGCATCTACCAGGCGGTGGGCGATCGCGTCCATGTGGTCTTCATGGATGGAACCGACCTGGCCTCGCAGAACAGCCTGTTCTGCGCGCCACAGACCTATCGCGACCTCTACCTGCCCTACGCCAAGCAGCTCAACGACTGGATTCACGCGCACACCCAGTGGAAGACGCTCAAGCATTGCTGCGGCGGCTGTGAACCGCTGATCGACGGCTTCATCGAGGCCGGCTACGACGTCCTCAATCCCGTGCAGACCTCAGCCCAGGGTATGGACCCCGAGCAACTCGTCGAGAAATACGGCGACCGCATCGTCTTCTGGGGTGGCGGCGTCGATACGCAACAGACCCTGCCTTTCGGGACACCCGATGAAGTGGAGACGCAGGTGACCGAGCGTGTAAAGACCTTCAGTCGCAAGCATGGCTTCGTGTTCAACACGATTCACAATATTCAGTGCAACACGCCCACCGAGAATCTGCTCGCCATGTTCCGGGCACTGGGTCGAGACGTCTAATATTCGCAATGCAGGGAGGCAAAGAATGGTAGCCCGTCAGATTTCGCGTTGGTTGCTCACGCTCGTCCTGGCCGCTTTGCTGGCTGGATGTGCCGCTCCTTCGTCGCCACCGCCACCGCAAGCGGCCGAGAAACCCGAAACGCGCACCGAGCAGAGTCTCGACGGCACCTGGCAGGTGGCCGAGGGCACGATGGACACGATGCCCACCGCGTTCGATCACAAGGTCCCGGTCCCCGGTTTGTTGGACATGGCGACGCCTGCCTTTGCCGAGGTGGGGACCAAGAGCGCGAAACGCCAGGCCTTCTGGTATCGTCGCACCTTCACCGTTGACCGTGACATCCCGGCCATTGCAGTGCTCAAGATCAACAAGGCCAAATACGGCACGAAGGTCTGGCTCAACGGGCAGGTCGTGGGCGAACACCTGCCGTGCTTTACGCCCGCACTGCTGGACGTCAAACCCTATCTGAAAAACGACGGGCAGCCCAATGAACTGATCGTCCGCGTGGGGGCCGACCGCGAGTGCCTGCCCGAAGGCCAGCCCGGCGGGTGGGACTTCGAGAAGTATCTCTACATCCCAGGCATTTACGACTCCGTCAAGTTGATCCTGACCGGAGCCCCCTACATCGTCAACGTCCAGACCGTTCCGGATATCGAAAAGGGGCAACTCCGAGTTGTCACCGAGGTGCAAGCGCCGACCGCGGTCACCGATGGCTCGATCGGCTACCGGGTGCGCGAGGTGCGCACGGGGCAATTGACCGGCTCGGCCAAGGAGTGGGGCGTCACGCTGACCGCGGGCCAGACCAAGACCTTCGATCTGACCGTGCCGATCCAGCATTGCCGTCTCTGGACGCCCGACGACCCGTTTCTCTACGAACTCGAAGTGGACACCAGCGCCGACGTCTATCGCACGCGGTTCGGGATGCGCACGTTTCGCTTCGACCCGGAGACGGGCCAGGCTCTGCTGAACGATCGACCCTATATCATGCGGGGCACGAACGTCTGTGCCTATCGCTTCTTCGAAGACGCCGAGCGCGGCGACAAGCCCTGGCGTGTGGAATGGGTTCGGCGCCTGCACCAGAAATTCAAAGGCATGCACTGGAACGCGATCCGGTACTGCATCGGCTTCCCGCCGGAATTCTGGTACGACATCGCCGACGAAGAGGGCTTTCTGATTCAGGACGAGTTTCCAATCTGGCTGCTCAGCGAAGCGCCGGAGAAACCCACGGCTGAGAAGATCATCCCGGAATACACCGAGTGGATGCGGCAGCGCTGGAACCACGCATGCGCCGTGATCTGGGACGCCCAGAATGAAAGCGTCACAGCCGAGACAGGCAAGGCTCTGCAAGCGGTCCGCGCGTTGGACCTGTCGCAGCGCCCATGGGACAACGGCTGGGCGGAACCGCAAGCCCCGACCGACTGCGTCGAGGCCCATCCGTACCTTTTCATCAAGCTGTTCAACGAAGCGTGGGGCCGCGCCGATTTCACCGGACTCAAGGACCTGGTCAATATCTCGCCCGTTCCCAATCTGCGCGACGCCCAGCGCAAGCTCGACGTGCCCATTATCATCAATGAATACGCCTGGCTCTGGCTCAATCGCGACGGCACCCCCACCTGCCTGACCGCCAACGTTTATGAGAAGCTGTTGGGAGCCGACTCCACCACCGAGCAACGGCGGCTGCTGTATGCCAAGTATCTGGCGGCGCTGACCGAATTCTGGCGCGGCGGTCGCCAATGCGCGGGCGTGCTGCACTTCTGCGGACTGGGCTATTCTCGCGCCGGGGACAAGCCCCGGCCCGAAGGCGGCGCCACCAGCGATCACTTCATCGACCTGGAGAAGCTGACCTTCGAGCCGAACTTCGAGCGTTACGTCCGCGATGCGTTCGCCCCCGTCGGGATCATGATCGACTACTGGGGGCAGGATATCACCGCGGGCACGGAACAGGAATTCGACGTGGTCATCATCAACGATTCCCAAGGTAACGAGGAAGGTTCCGTTCGTCTGCAACTGCTCCGCGGGGACCGGCCGCTGGCGTTTCAGACGCAGATGTTTACCGTCACGGCGCTCGGCCGCCGGACGTTGTCGTTCAAACTGACCCTGCCGGCTGAGCCGGGTGAGTATACGCTCAGTGCCACGCTCATCACCGGCATGCAGGAGGCCGTGCAAAGCGTTCGTGACGCAGTGGTAGTGGCCGCACCGTAGCTCGGCAGTTCGTGAGCGGCCCGGCCGGCCGCCCCAGTAACCACAGGACCGGGGAGAGACAAGATGCCAAGCCAAACATGTACGCGCCGTGCCTTTCTCAGGGCCGCGGGACTATCGACCATCGGGCTCGCCGTCTCCGGATGCAGCGAGACGGTCCGGGCGCCCATGGCGCCGATGAACCGGACAGAATCCAAACAACCCAACATTCTCTGGATCACCTGCGAGGACACCAGCCCTTACCTCGGCTGCTATGGCGATCCCTATGCCATCACACCCAACCTGGATCGACTGGCCGGTGAGAGCATCGTCTACACCAACGCCTACGCAACGGCCCCCGTCTGCGCGCCGAGCCGGTCGTGTTTGATCACCGGGGTCTATGCCACCTCCACGGGCACGCAGCACTTGCGCAGCGAGGTTTCGCTGCCGGCGCGGGTCGAGCCCTTCCCGAAGCGGCTCCGCGCCGCCGGCTACTACTGCTCGAACAATTACAAGGAAGACTACAACTTCACCGACGCCGGCATCTGGGACGATTCCAGCCATACCGCTCACTGGCGCAACCGCAAGCCGTACCAGCCGTTCTTCAGCGTCTTCAACATCATGACCACCCACCAGGGCCAGATCAACGGCTCCGACGAGACCTTCTTCGCCACGTATCGTTCCCAGCTCAGCCCGGCCGAACGGCATGATGAGAAGACGCTGCCTTTGCCGCCGTACTACCCGGACACGCCCATGTTGCGGAAGATCTGGTGCCGCTATTACGACCTGATGACCATCATGGACAAGCAGGTGGGTGAGTTGCTGGCCCAGCTCGAAGCGGACGGCTTGGCCGAGAACACGATCGTGTTCTTCTTTGCGGATCATGGGCTGGGCTTGCCCCGCTTCAAGCGCACGCTCTACGATTCGGGCCTGCGCGTGCCGCTGCTGGTCCGCCTGCCCCGCCGCCATCAACACCTGGCCAAACTGGCGCCGGGCACCCGCACCGACCGGCTCGTCAGCTTCGTCGATTTTGCGCCGACCGTGCTGAGTCTGGCCGGCCTGCCCACCCTGCTCGACACCATGCAGGGAGGGGCGTTCCTGGGACAACACGAGGCCGCGCCGCACGAGTACGTATACGGCGCCAGCAGCCGGGTCGACGAAGCTTACGAAGTGTCACGGTCGGTACGCGACCGGCACTTCAAGTACATTCGCCATTTCCTACCACACCTGCCGTACGTGCAACCGAGCGAGTATCCCGATCGGGCCGAGATCATGCAGGAGTTTCGCCGGCTGGTGAAGGCAGACACGCTGATCGGCCCGCAACGGAATCTCTGGGAACCGACCAAACCTGTCGAGGAGCTCTACGATACGCAGGCCGACCCGCACGAAATGAAGAATCTGGCCCAGGCGCCGACCCATCGACTGACACTGGAACGGCTGCGCGCCGAGCTGCGGAACTGGATGCTGGCGACGCATGATGCCGGTCTGCTGCCCGAAGCGGAGATGCATATCCGCGCCGAGGGCTCGACGGTTTATGAGATGGCGCAGGACGAGAGCACGTATCCAATCGCGCGCATTCTGGTGGCCGCCCAATTGGTGGGCCAGGGACCATCGACTTTGCCTTTGCTGAAGCGGTATCTGCTGGACCCCGATAGTGCGGTCCGTTACTGGGCCGCGGTAGCACTTGAGGCGCTCGGCCCCGACGCAGCGCCGGCGCTCGATGAACTGAAGCAGGCGTTGGCAGACCCGAGTCCCAACGTGCGCTTCACGGCCGCGGGCATTCTCTGCCGACTGGGCGAGTGCGGCCAGGCTCTGCCGGTCTTGGCCAAGGGACTGCACGATCCACGAGAGACCGTCGTCCTCCACGCCGCCCGCACGCTCCAGAGCATCGGCGACAAAGCCCGACCGGCATTGCGACAGATGGAGATGGCGCGCGAGCAATGCAAGAGAGGCGACGGCAGTTACCGCAACGACAATCACGCGATGTTCATCGACTGGGCACTGAAATACGCGATCGAAAACTGTAAGCCGTAGTGTGCGAGGACTATCTGCATGGCGCATGAGCGATTGGAACCGGCCGCCGAGCAAGCCGGCAGCATGACGTATGTCTTCATGGTCTGCCTCGTTGCCGCTCTTGGTGGCCTGCTGTTCGGCTACGACACCGGGGTCATCAACGGGGCGATCGGCCCCCTGAAAACCCATTTCGAGCTGGACGAAGTCTGGGCGGGCTGGGCCACGGGGTGTGCCCTGCTGGGCTGTGCGCTGGGTGCGGCCGGCGCCGGGGCGCTGAGCGACCGGTTCGGCCGTAAGAAAGTGCTGATCGGCTCGGCGGTCATGTTCCTCATCTCCGCCATCGGCACCGCCGTGCCCCCCACCATCACTATCTTCGTGATCTTTCGCATCATTGGCGGGATTGGGGTCGGCGCCGCCTCGATGTCGTCGCCCATGTACATTGCCGAGATCAGCCCGGCCCGCATGCGCGGCCGCCTGGTTTCGGTCAATCAGTTCGCCATCGTCACGGGCTTTCTCGTCGTCTATTTCGTCAACTACTTCATCGCGCTGCAAGGCGATGCGGCGTGGAACGAGCAGTCGGGCTGGCGCTGGATGTTCGGATCGGAGGCGCTGCCGGCCCTGCTCCTGTTGGTCCTGCTGTTCGGCGTGCCCGAAAGCCCGCGCTGGCTGACGAAACAGAAACGCGAGGAAGAGGCGCTGAGGATCCTGACGCGCGTCGATGGAATCACCTACGCCCAGGCCGAACTGGCCGAAATCAAGGACGCCCTGGCCCACGAGAGCGGTTCGCTCAAGCAACTGCTCCAGCCGGGCCTGCGCATCATCCTGGTCATCGGAATCGCGCTGGCCATCCTGCAACAGGTCACGGGCATCAACGTCTTTCTATACTTCGGAACCGAGATCTTCAAGAAGATGGGCTCGGGAACCAATGCTGCGCTGTTGCAGACAGTCATCGTCGGCGCGGTGAACCTGACGTTCACGGTGATCGCGATCTCGACCGTGGATCGCCTCGGCCGCAAGCCCTTGATGATGATCGGCGCCGCGGGTATGGGCATCAGCCTCGTCGCGATGGGCCTGGCCGCTTATGCCCAGACGACCGGGCTGTGGATGCTGCTGTTCATCCTCGGCTACATCGCCTGCTTCGCGCTGTCGGTCGGCCCGGTGACCTGGGTGATCCTCTCGGAGATATTCCCCACGCGTATCCGCGGGCGGGCCATGGCCATTGCGACCGTTTGCCTCTGGATCGCCAACTACATCATCTCGCAGACGTTCCCCATGATGGACGAAAACCGCTGGCTCGTCGAGACCTTCCACCGCGGGTTTCCCTTCTGGCTCTACGGGGCGTTCTGCGCCGTGCTGCTGGTCGTTGTCTGGCGCTTCGTCCCCGAGACCAAGGGCAAGACCCTGGAAGAGATCGAGCGTCACTGGATGCGCTAGCGCGACACGCCGGCCGTGCGGGTGATAAGGGGAATGAGACGACACCGACCGCTGCCATCTCCTCGATGCGGGAGATCGTTTCAAGTCGCCTCCGCCGTTGTACCCACCAAACCAAACTTCAAAGAAGCCCCTGCGCGGCGGAGGGAGAGGAAAAGCGAGATAACACGCAGGGGCTTGAGGGCTCAACCTGCTATTAAAACTATACCCCCTTACCGGGGTCCGGTAAAGAAAAATCTCGGCAAATCTTTCGACAATTTCCGATCTTCATTGGCTGCAAGTTTGCCCCCCGAGAGCGGCCGGACAGGACGGTCCGCGGGTTCTGAGCCGACCGCCCGCTTGCAAACACCGGGCCATCTGGTATCCTGACGACACCATGGAAACGGAAAAAGACCGACACATCACATTGGCAAGTCACACGATTCCGATCGTACCGCGCTACGCCGAGACCGACCGGGGCGGCGTGGTCCATCACAGTGTTTTTCCCGTCTGGTTCGAGATGGGACGGACCGAACTGCTGCGTGCCAACGGCATCGTCTACAAAGATCTGGAAGCCGAGGGCATCTTCTTCGTCGTGGCCGAACTGTGCATCAAGTACCGCCGACCGGTGTTCTACGATGAATCTCTGCAACTCGAAACCACCTGTTCACGAGTCACGGCCGCCAAGGTCGAACACACGTACCGGCTCCTGCGCCGCGAAAACGGGCTCCTGCTGACCGAAGGATCGAGCGTGCTGGCCTGCGTCGGCGCCGACGGCAAGGTCCGCCGCATCCCGGAATTCATGGTCCCCGCAGAGCCCTGAGAGCGTGACAACTGGGGGTATGCGTATGATCGTGCTACTGACGGATTTCGGACAGAGCGAATACGTGGGCGTCATGAAGGGCGTGATCTTCACCATCGACCCGAACGCTCAGATCGTCGATCTATGTCACACCATCAGCCCGCAGAATCTCGTCGAGGCCTCGTGGGTCATCAAAAACAACTACACCTATTTCCCCAAAGACACCGTCTTCTGCTGTGTCGTCGATCCCGGTGTCGGCAGCGAACGTCGTGCGATTGTCGTCAAAACTGATGACAACATTTTCGTCGCACCCGACAACGGACTACTTAGCGAAACGCTGCGCGATCAGACCATCGTATCGATTCGCAAGTTGCCCATCCCGGCCGACGCCAGCCGCACGTTTCATGGCCGTGACGTCTTCGCCCAAGCGGCCGCCCGCGCCAACCTCGGCCATTTCGATGACCTGGGCGACGAGATCGAGAACATCGAGGCCTTGGAATTGCACCTTAATGAGCGTGAAGGCCTCATCGTCCGCATCGATCACTTCGGCAACATCGTCACCAACCTCCCGCCGCTCGACAAACGCGAGTATACCGTCACCATCGAGGGACAGACGCATACGATGTGTCACCACCCCACCTACGACGCCGCTCCCGACAACGAGTTGTTTCTGATCACGGGCTCCAGCAACACCCTGGAAATCAGCCGCAAGAACGCCAGCGCCGCCAAGCACCTGAACCTGAGACCAGGACAGAGAATCACCGTCTCATGACAGATTCCAGGAACGGTTCGTACCCTGTGCCAGGGGTCCCGAGCAGACTCACAGCCACCCAATTGTCACCCAGATTGTTGTCACTCGACAGGTCCATCAATTCCAGGGTGTATCCAGTGCCTTGAGCCGTCGAGGGCCAGGGAGCGCTCGCGGCGTAGTCCATCCGGTCGATCACGTTGCTTTCCGGGTCCAGCAGACGAAGGGATTCGCCTTCGCTGCTGAGTCCGAACGGGAGATTTCCCAGCAGGTTCTTGACGTAGGGATGTACCGCTTTGAACTTGATCCTGTCTCGACACAGGACCAGATAGCTATCCGGCCAGAGGATGGTATTCGCAGGGAACGTATAGGCCTGCCCGTCGCCATCGCTGAACTGCCATCCGGTCAGATCGACGGCGGTGTCGGTTCGGTTATACAACTCGATCCAATCCTCGCTGTCCGCCTCAGGGGCAGAGCTGGCGTTGATTTCGGTGATGATGACGGGATCTGCTATGGCCGCCGTATCCGGCTCACAGAAGGCCGTCAGTTGCATATCGCCCGCCAGGACGACCTCGATCTCAGGCGTTTCGATCCGCTGCTCCGTCTGGGCCACAGTAGCGGTTTCGCCCGACAGGGAACAATCGAAGCTGATATCGGAACTACTGCTACTGGCCTGATGGACCTCCACGGCCAACACGTTGGTGCCTGACCGCAGATGATCGGGAGAGACCTCGAAGTCAGTGAAGGCGTCTTCGTCGGCGATCGTCTGCAGCGCCGGCGTCGTGTATTGAAAGCGTCCCGACGGCATATTGACGCGGGCGATCTCCTGGCCATTGAGATAGGCCACCGCCCCATCATCGACCAGCAGAGACATCGTCAGCGAATGAAAACGGGCCACATCCGTCAGTTCGAACGACGTGCGGAAATAGGTGGTGATGTGCTTGTTGCTCGCATCCGGGCCGTAGCCCACCACGGTCGCTTCATCGTCGTCACCGTAGCCGAGTTGGGCCGGACCGGAAGGCCAAGCCGTATCGTCGTACTGTCTCGCCGTCCACTCATAGCCAAGGTTCATTCCCGTGTCCGAGTATTTCCAGATCGATCCCGTGGCAATCAGGTTCTCCGATGAAGGAGTCGTGGACCGGGCCTCCCAATGCGAAAAGCTGTGTCCCCACCTGGGCGTCACGCGGACGGTGATGGGCGTATCATTGAAGTAAACTCCCTGAAATCCGTCGGCCAGTCGCTTGCCATTGATTCGAAGAACCGCCGAATCCGGGACCTGCAAATTGAGACTGACTTCGCTGGTTCCGCTCAACCCGAAATGGTTGAGGAAGTGACGCGTGGTCGGGGCGGGCCGCTCCACGGCGAACAGCCGCATCCGGTCGACATTTTGCTCCCAGCGCGCCACGGAGTTGAACGTGGGGCTCTGCCAGGTCTCGAGAGCGTCGGGGTCTTTCTGTCCCCCCCACCGCGTGATGTGGCGCGGGATCTCGGGCGACAGTCTCTGCTGGAGCCGGTCGATTAACTCCAATATGCGGTCGGGATGAAAGGTCGTGTTCATGTGATAGGCATAGCGCTGCACGAACTCGTTGCGAAACCCTTCGTTTTCCAGCAGGTTGCGAAACAGGCGGGTAGACCATTCGGGGTTGGGCCAGCCCGAACCCAGGGTGGTCGTTGTCTTGTCGATCATATCCTCGCTGATCCAGCCCGTCGTGAAGCATTGATCCATGTCGAAATTGACCCAGCGCCACCGTGCGTAGGGGCCGGAACTGGCCCGCCAGAACTTGATGTTGTTGCCCGGCCAATCGCGTTCGGCCAGGTAGATGTGGCCGATCTGGTAGTCGATGTACTGACTGATGTCGATTTGGGCCCGGACAACCTCGTAATGATCGGGATCGGCCAGATCATGGCTATTGGCGTAGTCCACCATCGCATCGTAGCCCGCGTCGGTCCCGGAGACGACGCTGCCGTTGCGTTCCAATAGGTTCACGTCGTCCGCATCGACATGGAAATTCCCGGCGACGTAATGCTCGTTGACCTTCTCCCGAATGTTGTGGATGCCCCAATATTGACCGTTGAGAAAGACCACCGCCGGACGGTAGGCCTGGTAGTCCGCATCCATGTGCTCGACCAACACCATTTGGGACAGGGCATCGCGGAACATGGTGTGCACCTGGTCGTCGGCCGAGCTCCTCAGAATGAACGATTCGAAGCGGTCGATGTCCTTGTCGGGAAAGAGTTGATACCGAAACGATCCCTTGCCGTAGATCTGCCGCGCGAAGAGAGCCAGCGATTTCTGCGGGAATCGATGACGGGAACAACCGCCAAAGATCTTCACCCCGGCGCGCTGATTGAAGCCCAGCGTTCCGTCCGTTTCGTACAGTTCAACGTTCACAGGCCGTTCCCAATCCTGTTTCAGATTGCGAATGGCGCTGTCACAGTAGCCACCGGTACCGTTGGTCCCGGTGACGTAAATGCCGCGCTCGTCGCTGAAGAAATTGTCCGGATCGGTGACAATCGAGATGAAGGGAAGATGGACCGGCTCGTCAATGAAATACGTATGCGTCACCACGTCACTGGGCGCCAGCCCGCCCAGGTAGCCGATCGCGCGGACTGCAACCGTGGCGTCCAGAGTAATCGGAGCTTGATAGAGGATCGCGCTGTCGTCGGGGGGCATCCCGTCGAGGGAGTAGTAGATATCGATCTGCTCGGCATTGTCGAAGCGCAGCACGGCAGTCCCCTCGTAGAACCCTCCGGTAATGGAGAAGAGCGGCGTTGGCGTCAGTGCCACGCCGTCCTGGGCGCTATTGACCGCGCCGGGGCTGGGCGGACTGAAAAAGCTCCATGAGGTCGCATCGTCTCCCAGACGCCCGTACGACATGTCGTCTCGCTGGGCGCCGAAGCTCAGCGTATCCACAGCAGCGCCGTCGGGCGTGTACAGACCCAGTTGCTCGGCGGCCTTGTCCAGCTTGAAGTTCATGTGGAGTCCCGTATCCCGCCCGTCGGCCCACAGGAGAAGAAAACCGTTTCCGGGAATCACGGTTCCGGGCGGTACTTGCCACCGCCACGGCTCATCGAGATTATCCGTCAGGTAGTAGCCGCTCAGGTCGATATCGCTTGAAGTGGTGTTGTAGAGTTCGACCCAATCGGAGTATTCCTCGAAGTCGGGGTCGCTGACAACGGTCTGGTTGGACGCGAGGAACTCATTGATCACGATATCAGAAGATTGCCCCCACGATGCCGCATGCAGCGTGAGAAGCACAAGCACGGCGAGAGTAAATCGTGCACAGAGATTCAAAGCCAAAGACTCCTTTTCGGAAATTCACGGGCGGGCGATGGTATCACGTGCGGTCAAGCCGTAGCATCACCCCGATTGCGTCTGCCGGACCCGACCCACGGCAGCCGGACCTGATGAATCCATTATACCCGTTTGAGGCCCAAAAACCTAGCGCCTGGATCGCCCACGGGCCGGTTCAGAATGATGCCGTGCCGTCAGGCAGTTTGGGGCGTGCTGGCTTGGAAGCGGCCGATGATGGTCAAGCTCTCGGCGAACTGATTCGTCGCCTTTTCGAGATACTCGTTGACCTCGTCGATGTAGCCATCGGCCGAGGCGGACCAGACGCGATTGAGGTAGCGTTCGCCCGCGGCGAAGCTGCCCATGATCTCGCCGTAGGCGGCGAGGCCGTAACGATGGACGATGCTCTGCCTGGCGTCGACAAATTGCTCCAGATCGTCCATGAACAGCTCGTCGATCTTGTGCCGCATGTCGTAGGTGTCTACGGAGTGTTTCTCGGCGTTGAGCTTATTGAGATTGGCCGCGATGCGTTGGAGACTGCCTTCGACGGTTTCGATATTGGCGGCGACGTGATGCTCGGTCTTGCTCTGCCGGGCCTCGGCCGTGCGGATCATCACCACACCCGCCACACCCACCGCCAGCGCCGGGATGTACCACAGCCAATTGATGGGGCTCACGTCGGCAGTCGCGTCAGTGCCTTCGACAGCGCTCTCATCAACAGCCGGCGCCGATTCGAGGCCTTCGATAGCACCCTGATCGACCACGGTCGCCAACGCGGCGATGATGAAACCGACCGTCACCAGAAGAAAACCGATCCACTTCATGATGCGTCCCTATCCCCCCTGCATGCCCACAATAACGGAATACACGGCAAAGCCCACCCCGACCACACCTTCACCAATGATCAGGCCGGCCGCGATCGGAATACCGACCTGCTCGCTGAAGTGCCGGCCCATGGCCTTGTCGCTGACGATCCGCGCGACCGTGCCGATGGTGTAGGTCAGCACAATGCTAAACGGCAGATAGAAACCGAGACCGACCTGAATGCCCAGACCGCCGATGCCGGTGACGCTCAGCAGCGCGCCCAGCCCCGCTCCGGCCAAGTACTTCTGCACGGGGACATCGCCTTTGAGAATCCCTTCGATCATACTCGCCAGCACGGTGCCCTGCGGCGCCGGGAGTTTGTCGCTGCCCAGGCCGTAGGCCTTGTGCAAGACGAACAGCAGGCTGATCATCAAAATGGGTCCGATCCAGGTGCCCAGGAACTGGCCCATCTGCTGCCGCTTTGGAATGGCGCCGACGAGATAGCCCGTCTTGAGGTCGAGCATCAGATCGGTCGCCTGCGACATGGCCATGCAGGTGGCGGCGCCGACCATGACCGATGAGATGATCGCGGCCTTGTCGCCGAGGCCACTGGTAATGACGATGAGAATGGTCACGGCGATCAGGGTCATGCCGCTCATGGGCGACCAGTTGGTGCGGCCGATGCACTCCGAGAGAATCACGCCGGCCATCCAGATCCAGATCGTCCCCAGCACGGCCATGATGATGCCGCGGCCGAGGCCCATTTCCTGGACGGACGAAACCGCGACGGCGCCCAGGACGACAACCGCGCCGACGATACCGACGTAAAGCAGCTTGATCGGCATCTCGTCCTTCGACATCGCGGCCCCGCTCCTGGCGGCCGATTGCATGCTGCGCACGGCACTGATGATCAGTGGCAACGCCAGGACGATGCCGGTCAGCGCCCCGCCGACCAACATGCCGATCCCGACGGGGCGAAACAGCATGACGCGCAGGTAGTTGGGCATCGTCAGAGACAATCCCTCCAACTGCTCCGGCGTCGGCAAGAGCTGCATCCGCGCCAGAATCGGCGCCAGGACCCAGTAGCAGGCATAGCCACCGATGACAAAACAGAGTCCGCCTTTGCCCGCGATGAAGCCGATGCCGATCGTCAGCAATGAGACGAACCAGACGCCGTTCATGTACGCGGGCATGCCCAGATGCTGCCCCAGAGCCCAGTCTTCGAAGCCACTGATATGGCTGATCAGGCTCACCGCAGCGCTCAGCGCCACGCCCACGACCAGCAGCATGGCCTTGTGCACACCCGCGCCGGGCGACTTGAGGACCGTCGCGACCGCGACGCCTCCGGGGTAGGTCAGCCGCTCGAAATCGATCATCTGCTTGCGGAGCGGAATGATGAAGCCGATACCCAGCACTCCGCCGGCGATGCAGCCAAAGGTCAGCAAGTAGGGATTGAAATCGGTATGGCCCAGGATAAAGAGCGCCGGGACGGAGAACATGATGCCGGCCGAGGCCCCGTTGACACTGCTGGCCACCGTCTGGCTGATGTTGTTCTCGATGATGCTGCTGCGCCCGAGGATGCCGCGCAGAATGCCGAAACCCAGAATCGCCGCCAGTTCCGAGCCTTCGTGGGAAAAGCCCAGGATCAGACAGGCGTAGCCCATACTGATGGTAATCAGGACACCCAGGCCGTAACCGACGAGCACCGCGGTCCAGGTCAACTCGGGGTACGCCCCCCGGCGGATGATTCTTCCCCCATCGCTTTGAACTTCTGTCACGTCGCTGCACTCCTTAACGCGGGCGCCCTACAAGCCTCACTGCACTTGTCGGCACGGGTCATCGTCGGCGGGATTGTACAACGGTTGGGTCTGGATTTCAACCATGCAAACGCTGAGCGTTCGAATTGTGCACGGATGCCCGTAGGGGCAGGCCCCTGTGCCTGCCCGTATTTGCGACAACGTTGCCCTTGCCGGCGCGAGGCCCGGGCAGCCCCCGGTGGTCTGCCCCTACGAGATGTCGAATGTCCCGAACGTTTTCGCACGTTCGGGATACGGCCGGGGCCGATCTAGCCTTCTTCGATCACCTTCATGCCCATCAGCCGGGCGAGGTGGTGCACGTGGGCCAGGTGGTCGCCGTAGATCACCACGCGGTGCAGCAGCGTCATGGCATCTTCCGTATCGAGGGCTTTGCTCCAGTTCGCGGCCATCGTCGCCGCGTCGCGGACTTCGGTGACGATCTGGGTCCGACAGCCGTGAACCGCCCGGGTCGGGACTTCGATGATCTTTCCCGTCGAGATGAGGATCGTGTCGAGATCGACGAATTTGCCTCGCGTGATGGTCTCACCCAAACGGTACTGAACCTCGGGCACACAGCCGCTGCCTCCCACTTCCGAATGCCCGCGCAGCAGATACGGCGCGTCGGCCCCGTCCGGACCATCCATCTTCAGCGGCGCCGTGCAGTGCGCGGTCCACAGCGCGTTGCGCGCGGTGTCGAAGGTCGCATTGCCCTGGAACCCGGCACGATCGAAGGCATATTGGAACAGCAACATGGTCAACAAGGAGTCCATATCGCCTTCGCAGGCCGCGGGAATGCCCCGATCGCGCAGGCGCGCGAATCCCAGACAGGGAAATCCCTTGGCCAGCCAGCCCATGCAGGTACCCACGGCCAGCCCCTGGGCCTGTTCCTGCTCCATCAGACGCTGGAGCGCCACACTGGCCCGGGCGGCCTTGCTGATGTCTTCCTTGTTGGGCTCGATGATTTCCTTGGCGTGTCTCGTCCACCATTGGGCCTCGGCGCCAACGGCCTCGTCGTCCACGCCGGCCATCATCTCATCGAAGCGATTCTCTTCCATTGCCACGACGTCGGCGCCCAGACGCTTCTTGACCTCGTCGGGAGACTGCGCGGCGCTCGTGCCCCGTGCCGGCGGGAAGAGCAGAATCCGCGTCTGCTTCATCATGGGAATCACCCGCAGCAGACGCAGGGCACTTTCGAGTTCATCGTAGTCGTTGGTGGCCATCAGCGTGACGCGGTGACCCTGGCGATGCCAACGCGGGGCGTACATCCAGTCGTGCCCACTGGCGGGCAGGGAAAAGACCACCATGGGATGCCCGCCGTCCAGAATGGGCTGGACCACGCGGGTCAGAGCGAAGTTGCGCGTGTTGATCGTCAGGACCGGCGTGCCCGGCCCCGCCTTCTTCAGCAGCGCCGCCGTCTGCTCGGAGTTGGTCGAGGACCCGATCAGAAGCTCAATGTTCCCCAACTCCTGCTCGGCCCGCTTCAAACGCGCTGTGGCGGCCGTGACCTGTCGGTCGTCAGCACCCCAGTCACGGTCCCGGGGCGCCGGTTCGCCCGTGAAGATGACGCAGATGCGTGATTTGCCCGGAGGCCGGAGCCGCGGTGATTGCGACGCCCAGGCGTGGGTCCAACCCGCGCCGGCCAGCAACAGACTACCAGCCACTCCCGTTTCCAGAAACTCCCGTCGCGTACACTGTTCACACATGGCACTAGCCTCCGAATAGCAATTGGATGGGGCATCTGCTTCTAACGAATACACTCGATCAGAGCACGGGGCCTCAGGCGCAAGAAACGCGGCAAGTCCCCGTCTCGTAAGGAGCTCTAGCGCATCTATCTGTTGGAACGGAGAGGGCGGGATTCGAACTGCCCTCTTTGGGCAAGATTATACAGAAGCTCTGTCTGCAATTCAACTCTTCAAACGAAAAGGTTTTGGATTCTCTCGCTTATTTGCCGTATCGGGGCGAATGGATTATAACCACTATGGGTCGCACTGCAGCTTGGACTGGATGGCCCCGACGGCACTCTGTTTTGAGCAAGGGTCTGAACGCCAGGAATGCGACAACTGCAATAGTCAGGAGGCCAGAAACCGTCTTCGAACTCGAGGATCTCTCGGACTCACTGCTGCGAACGACGTAAATCGGATAGAACCGACGACCATGGAACCAACCTTCCCAGACAGCACAGCCGACATACGGTCTCACGCGTTATTATGCATATACAATGGCCCTTCTGAAACAACCAAAGGAGACAGCTAATGCGAGCCATTTGCTCCTGGATTTTCATAACTGTGATGCTTTCGTCAACAACTGCAGCGGCCGGCGCCTTGGAAAGAGACTTCCGGACTCCGCCCCGGAACGCTGGCGTGCGTTGCTGGTGGTGGTGGCTCAACAGCAATGTCACCAAAGAGGCAATCACCCGAGATCTCGAGGCCATGCACGACAAGGGCTTCAGCGGAGCGATGATCTTCGATGCGGGGACAGAATTAGGCTGGGGGCCTGACAGAAATGTTCCCAACGGGCCTCAGTTCGCCGGGCCGGAATGGACCGAACTCTATCTTCATGCACTGAGGGAGGCTCAGCGTTTGGATCTCGAACTGGGGCTCTCCATTCAGAGCGGTTGGAATCTCGGCGGGCCCTTCGTCACACTCGACGAAAAGGCTAAGCAGATCGCCTGGTCGGAAATCCAGGTGGAAGGCCCAGACCGAATCGAACGGACGCTGCCCATCCCCAAGTCCAACTACGATTACTACCGTGACATCTGTGTACTGGCCTATCCTACCAAGGTGACAAGTGGCCTGCCTTTCAAGATAAGGGCCAGTTCTTCTCAAGCGGAATTCCCAGTCACGAATATCACGGGCGGTGGATACTGGGTGAGCGGTGGGAAGGTAAACGGCAAGGGCCCGACGCCTGAGTCCCCGGAGTGGGTCGAATTTGTTTTCGAGAAGATTGTCAAGGCGACAGCTCTGAAATTGACAGGCCGAGAAGGTTATGGTCCCAAGGTATGCCGACTTGAAGCGATTGACACCAAACAGAAGACGCCGGTCTTCGAACTGAAGGACGGCTACAACGAGCTTTCGTTCGGTGCAATCGAAGGCAGGATCATTCGCATCGTTTTTGAGGACTCTTATGATCCTCGCTATCCTGATTCACCTCGCAACGTACAGGTCGCCAGCGTTCAACTGCTGGATGAGAACGGTGAAGGCCTCATCGCTGGACAGGGAGGAACCCGGAAGCCAATCAGCCACCTGGCGGCCAAGTCGGGTGCACGTGAACTGGGCGGGTCAGCACCGGACTGTCGTTTCTTGCTCAACGATCACCCCCCTGTGGAGGATGAGGAGGACGCGGTGCTCAAGGATATCCTCGATATCAGTGAGAAGGTCGACACGGATGGTACGCTTCGATGGCAGGTGCCGCCGGGCCGGTGGACGGTCCTGCGGATCGGCTACACCCCCACGACGGCGCATGTGGCCACGTCTAGCGACAACTGGAAGGGGCACGTCATCGACTACCTTAGTCGCGACGTCTTCGACCGCTACTGGTACCGGACGGTGGATCCCCTGTTGCAGAAAGCGGGCCCGCTGGCAGGTACCGTCTTGAAGCATCTGGAGACTGACAGTTGGGAATGCGGTGGCATGAACTGGAGCCCGGGATTTGCCGCTGATTTCAAGCGGTATTGCGGCTATGAGATCACCAAGTATCTGCCCGTGGTTGCCGGCAAGATCATCGAGAATCGCCAGGTCAGCAACGCCTTTCTAGCCGATCTGAGGAAGACCATTGCCCACTGTGTCTCGGAGAATCACTATCGGCGCTTTGCCGAGCACGCGGCACGGTACAACATGGGGATTCAGCCCGAGTGTTCCGGCCCGCACGCCGCTCCGCTCGATGGGATCACCAACTACAAGCACAGTGACATTGTCATGAGCGAATTCTGGATCCCCTGCCCGCATCGGCCCAGGCCCGAGAACCGTTTCTACATCAAACAGGCCTCGTCGGCGGCTCATATCTACGGCAAACGGATTGTCGGCGCCGAGTCGTTCACGTCACTCAAGAATCCTCACTGGGCCGTCACGCCATGGCACGACATGAAGCCGGCCATGGATTTCGAGTACTGTGAAGGTCTGAACATGATCTTCTTTCATACCTTTACCTGCTCGCCCAAAGAGATGGGCATTCCCGGTCAGGAGTATTTTGCCGGCACGCACGTCAACCCGCAGGTGACCTGGTGGGATCTCTCGCAACCGTTCATAGACTACATGAACCGCATTCAGGCCGTGGTTCAGCGCGGCACCTTCGTGGCCGATGTGCTGTACTACTACGGGGACCATGTGCCCAATATCGCCGTGCACAAGGGATTCAACCGGGCCGGGGCCTTGCCCGGTTACGATTTCGACGTAACCAATGAAGAGATCTTACTTCAGCTAAAGGTGGTCAATGGCAAGGTGGTGGTGCCCAGCGGGTTGGGCTATCGCGTGCTGGTGCTACCGGACCACAAGGTCCTGTCCCTGGCGGTTCTGGAGAAGGTCCACACCTTACTCCAACAAGGGGCCACTGTCCTGGGGCCCAAACCGGAGCGTTTGGTCAGTCTGGTGGGTGGCGAATCCGCGCAGCGAAAGTTCCACCGACTCGCCGACACACTGTGGGACAGCAAGCCGACGACAACGGGGCAAAAAGCGGTCGGCAACGGTCGTCTCGCTTGGGGACAGACCTCCCACGCATATCTACAACGTGATGGAATTGCCCGCGACTTTGAGGTGTTCGACGTTCAAAGACAACTGGATTACCAGTACGTCCATTACACCATCGAAGGCGCTGACGTGTACCTTGTCTGTAATCAGACGAACCAACCGCAGTCGGTTGCATGTGCGTTTCGTGTCTACGAAAAGCAGCCCGAGTTGTGGGACCCGGTGACCGGCCAGATCACCGCAGCCAAGGCCTTCAAGCAAACCAATGGTCGCACGATTGTTCCTATACAATTCGATCCCTATGGTTCCTGCCTGGTTGTTTTCCGCAATCCCATCAACACCACCAAACAGGGTACCGAACGCTCCAACACGCCAACATTCACCACAGTCAAAGAGATTCAGGGACCGTGGCTGGTCAAATTCGATCCGACCTGGGGTGGCCCTGCGTCAGTTGAATTCACGACACTAACCGACTGGGCACTGCATGCCGATCCGGGCATCAAGTATTACTCAGGCAAGGCGACCTATTCGAATATCTTTGATCTGGCCCCCGTCCCGGGTAAGCGCTACTGGGTCCAACTCAACGAAGTCAAGGACGTTGGCATGGCTGCCGTCACCCTCAACAACAAGGCCATCGACATCACTTGGACCAAGCCCTTCCGCGTGGAAATCACCGATGCCCTCAAGGCAGGCCGAAACCGACTGCAGATCACCGTAGTCAATTCCTGGCAAAACCGCCTGATCGGCGACCGGGGCAAACCACAGGAGCAACGCTATACAGAAACCAATATCAAGATCCGTGACGACTGGACGCTCAGACAATCCGGACTATTGGGTCCCGTAGAAGTCAGGAGCGATTAGGGGCAAAATCCCTTTTATGAGAACACTTCAAGGGCAAAGGGCCAGTCTGGAATCGAGAGAACGCTACACGTGCCTGACTTAAAGGAACTTGCAGGATCTCTATCAGACCAAACGGAGAGGGCGGGATTCGAACCCGCGGTAGGGACAAGCCCTACACAGCCTTTCCAAGGCTGCTCGATAAGCCACTCCGACACCTCTCCGGAGTTCGGGCCAATATAGCATCCAGGCCGCCCTGCTGCAATCAGAATCCTGGTTTCCCGAGTGGCAGCCTCAAGCGCAGCTTGGGGATGGCGACCTTCGACCATCCCCAAGTCCTCTGGACTTGAGGCTGCCACCCAGAAAAAGATGAACCGCAATGGGCCCGGAACAGACTAGGATAGACAGCATGACCGGACCGAGCGAACAAATCGTCGACGAGATCCTCGTAATGGACTGCCAGAGCGGCCGGGCCAAGGCCCTGGACCTGCTGGTCTCACGCTGGCAGAAGCGTCTCTGGCGCTATGCCTGCCGCCTGACGGGCGATGCGGAAGGCGCCTGGGAGGTCACGCAAGAGAGCTGGCTGGGCATCGTACGGGGCATCCGCCGGCTCAACGACCCGGCCCTTTTTCGACCCTGGGCCTATCGGATCGTGACCAACAAGGCCAACGACTGGATCAAACAGAAAATCAAGCGTAGCCCATCCGAACTGGAAGGCCCGCTCGAACCGCAGGGGCACGACAATCAGCAGATCCGTGAGACCGCGGCCGATCTCGAAGCGATTCTGGTCCGGCTGGGCGAACGGAGCCGGACCGTCCTGACGCTCTACTACCTGGAGGAGCTGGACATCGCAGAGATCACGCGTGTTCTCAACATCCCGGCCGGCACGGTCAAGTCGAGACTGCATACCGCCCGCGCCGAGTTCAAGAAACAATGGCAGGCCGCCAACGAGATCTCTCAGACGAGTGCACCTGCCTTCCAACAAGGAGAAACACAATGACTGACGAACAAATCAAACGAATCCTCGATGACGCGCAGGTCTATGAGGACGCCCGGGAGAACACGTTCCGCTCGATGCTGGGTGATTTCTACAACCGCAAGATGATTTCGACCATTGTCTTTGTCTGGGTGTGGGGCATCGCCGTGGTCGCGGGCGCCGCGTACAGCGCCGTCCAGTTCTTTCGGAACGTCGAGACCCGGGACCAGATCATGTACGCGGGGATCTTCATCTGCTGCGTCCAGTTCCTGGCCCTGACGAAGATCTTCGCCTGGCAGTTAATCCACCGCAACGGCATCCTGCGCGAGATCAAGCGTCTGGAGCTCCGCGTCGCCGAGCTGTCGAGGAAATCAGACAGCCCCTCGGATGTGGCCGAATAGGCGTCGAAATACGGACGGTGAAATCTCGATAGACGATCCCGGACCCTTCGAGGAGCGCAGTGATGGCTACCGGCATCTCACGAGCAGGTTCCCGATACATCATGCAGCGCCACGTCTTGCTTGCCCTGTTTGGCATCTGTTTATTCGCAGCCGCAGGTTCCTGGAGTTGGCCCCGCGGGTGGGCGGTACTGGCTGCCTGCTTCGTCTGCGAGTCAGTTGGGCTCAGTGTCCTGGCGTTTCGCGCCCCGGAAACCCTGAACCAGCGCGGCATGAGTCACAGGGGCATCAAACGCTTTGATATCGTATTCGCCCTGTTGTGGTTCATCTTGAGTTTCGGCTTGGGCGTGGTGGCGGGGTTCGACTGCGTTCGATATGCGTGGTCGGCGCTTCCCTGGCCGGCGTTTGGGCTGGGCCTCGGTCTGGTCGGTGCCGCTACGGCTCTCGGAACCTGGGCCATGGTTGAGAACGAACATTTCGAAAAATTCGTGCGGATCCAGACGGACCGAAACCATCACGTCGTGACCACGGGGCCCTACCGGGCTGTTCGCCACCCCGGATATCTGGCCGGAATACTCGGCGCACTGGCCAGCCCGCTGATGCTCGGTTCGGTATGGTCCGCCATTCCTGCTCTGCTGCTGGCGGCTCTGTTCGTCTGGCGCACGTCTGCCGAAGACACCACGCTGCAAAGGGAACTTGCTGGGTATGCCGAATACGCGGCGCGGACCCCATATCGTCTGATGCCATTTCTGTGGTGAACTCAGGATTCCTATCCCGCGCCGAGTGCACGCGAGGATTTTCATTGCTCACAGGCGCGTGATAACGAGGTTGTCCCACCACAGTTCGGTGTGCCAGGTGCGGAAGCCGATCAGGCCGGCGTCATGAACTCGGTTGAAGCGGTCATCCGTCGCGTCGAGCAGAACGTGACCATCGACAGCGTAGGTGAGATGGTCACCCCGCTTTTCGATGACCATGTGGTACACCGTCTGCGGCTTGCTCTCATACCCATACTTCTCGGCCAGCAAATGGAAACCCGGACAATCGCGCAAGCGAAAGCGCCCGCGACCTTCGACACCGTCGGCGACGTTGGTGAAGATGTAGCCGTGCAGGTTGTGATACCTGGGATAGTCGCCGTCGGCGCGTATGGCCTTCGACTCAGATAGCGGCGTGTCCAACGGAGCCGAATACAAGAGGAAGAGATTCATGTTGTTGACCGCATCGGAGGAAGCGAGTACGCACACGTCGTATTCGACGCGTAAATCGCCTGAGAAGATGCGGTCCAGCCAGATGGTCGACCGCCTGAACGCGCCGGAGTCGGCATTGACATGGAGGCGGCCGGCACGGATTTCCGCCGCGTCGCCCTCGCTCCAGAAACCGGCGGGCAAGGGACCATCCGGATACGCGAAACGCTCCCGGTAGATCACCCGTTCGGCCGAATCGTTCCGCCGCAACGCGGAATGGCCCGGCGGAAAGCTGCTCCAGAGCTCGATGTCGTCGTACCACTGGCTGACCGGCCCGGCGTGGTTCCAGGCCATGTGGTGGTAGTTCTTCATCGGTGACCAGAAGCGCAAGGGCAGCGGATTGTCGGCATGCTCGGTCCGCCCCGTGAAGCCTGCGGGCCTCGTGACATTCGTATCGAGTACGACCTGACCATCGACAGCGAAATAGACCCGACCGGCCGCGGCATGCTTCTTCATATACGCCTCGACCTGGAACCAGCGTCCCAGCGGCACTTCTACGTCGGGATTCAGATACGTCCATTCGGTCTTGCGGCACGGCTGCGGATGCTCGCCCGTCAGATAGAAGCGAAACTCGCTCTCGGCGGCCGCTCGACGAATGTGGACGTTGATCCGGTAGTTGTTCGAGCCACCAGGCCTCTCACCGCACGCCTTGCATTCGGCCGCGGACTTGCTGATGCCCGAGTTGGGTTCCTTCCACTCCATGATCATGTACCAGGGCGTCGCTCGGTCCTGCGGAATCAGTTCCCGCAGGTTGGCCTGCAACTTCATCCAGTACCGGACATATCCCTCGCGATAGTCCTCGGGCTCGGGCTTGACGAAGAAGCTGTACTCGTTGCGACTGGTCGAACGGTGGTCGGGGTCATCGGCCTTGTTTTGCATGCACAACACCCGGGTCGGATTCCCATACGGCCCGGCCAGGGTCTCGATGGACGAGGCCATGTAGTCGCGCAGCGTTTTGTCTTTTTGCACGAGATAGACGAAACGCGATGAATCGATCCACGCCGGCGTCGCGTCCCAGTCGAATCCGGACTCCGAATCGACACCGGTGATATCTGTCATGGCCTCCGTGACCCGCACCGCGCCTTCGAACCCGGACTTGAGCAACAGACGCCCCTGGCCTAAGGCCGAACCACAGAACAACACGAGACATGTCAGCCCGAGGCCAAGCGACCGGACACGACACACACGCTCGATGGTCGTCTTCATCAACGCTTCTCCTTTCGCGGTCTCCCGGTTCGCGAGCACGCGCACCGGCGCCGGCGTTCATCGGTCAAGCACCTGCTCCACGGGATACACGCGGGCCTGTTCGTCGACGTACTTCGCTTCGCAAGTCAGGGTGTGGCCAAGTTCATCCTGAACGGTTTGCCTGATGATGCCGACGAGTTCGAGCACGTCGCGGGCCCGCGCGGCGCCGACGTTGACGATGAAATTGGCATGGCGGCAGTCAACCACCGCGTCACCGACGCGCCGGCCCTTGAACCCCAGTCCTTCGATCACCGCGCCGGCCGGTCCGACCTTTTCAATGAGCCCGACGTCGCTCTTGAAGACCGATCCGCAACTGGGCAAGGTCAGCGGGAAGCGGCGCCGACGCTCGCGCAGAATCGCGCGCATCTCGGCCATGATCTCGGCGCGGGGCCCGGGGGTCAGCTCCAGAACAATGTCCGTAATGACGCCATCTTCACGCTGAAATCGGCTTTGCCGATAGGCGAACTCACAGTCATCGCGGGCCCAGACCGCGCACGTTCCGCGCCGGTCCACCGTCTTGACCTCCACAATCACCTCGCCGATGGCCCGGCGCAGACTGCCGCCGTTCATAACGACGAGTCCTCCCAGCGTGCCCGGGATCCCGACGATGTGTTCGAGGCCGGTCAGGCCCGCCAGCCCGGCCGCTCGGGCCAGTCGGGAGGCGGAAACACCCGCCTCTGCCCGGACGGTGGTGCCGGAGATAGAAAGCCCCGCCAGAGGCCGGCCGATTTTGATCACCATCCCCCGCACGCCCGCATCGGCAAACAGCAGGTTCGACCCCTTGCCGATGACCAGCGCGGGAATGCCATATTCCTCGGCGCAGCGCAGCAGCGCGCCCACCTGGAGCCAGGAAACCGGTTCGAGTAGGATGTCGGCGGGCCCGCCGATCCGCCAGGTGCTATGATCGCACAAAGGCGCATCGGTCCGCGGAACCAATCCGTGCGTGCGGCACAATGCCTCCAGCGTGGCTCGTCCTTGGTTCGCTATGGATGGTCCGCTCGGCATGGGCCCCCGGGGTGTGCCGTCTTATCGTTCTGGAATCCGCGCCGCCACCGGGCGGCGCCGTGTTGTCGCCTGCCATTGTACCGCCCGAGCACCAGCGCACAAGTGGGCAACCAAACGCACCCTCAAACGCAGCGTGGCGACTGCCTTGATATCCAAGGCAGTCGCCACGTCATTTGATCCCGTAGCGGACGGAGCCGCCCGTCCATTCAGTTGGCAATCGTCTTACGGCTTGGCATGGCCGTAGTTCTGCTGGCGAATCTGATCGATTTCGGCGGTGGTCAGCACATCGTTGAAGATGACCATTTCGTCCAGCCAACCGTTGAAGTAACGCCCTTCCAGGGGCAACTGCCCCAGCACCACCGGCGCGTCGGTGACCGCGAGCGGCCAGACCGCGGTGCGCATCTCGTCGAAGACCATCACGTTCTCGGTACCGTCCCAGACTCTGACATGGAGCCCCTTGGTCGAGTCGGTGTACGTAACCGCGACGTGATACCAGCGGTCCACATGCAGTATCTGATCCTCACCGTCGAAGACGTAGTTGTTGAAATCACCACCGGTGCCGGTCCCCAGAGCGACCTTCAACATGCCCGTCGAGAGCCCGAGGTTGCCGATGTAGATGCGCCACGAGCGCGCGTCGGTCGCAATCAGGTACTTGCTGATGATGCTGTTCTCCCAGGAGACGCTGTTGGGCTTGACCCAGAAGCAGATGGACATATCAGCGTTCGGGTCACCACTCTTGGTGGGGAAGTCGGCGGACAAATCGGCGTCGTCAATGATCATCCAGTCGGACTCGCTGGAGCGGAAGCGAGCGGTCGCGTCCCCTTCGGGAGCCTCGTCCGCATCCACCTGCACGCCGTTGTTCGTGAGGTCGTTCGTGCCCACGCCGTCGAACTGCAAGGCCCCCTCCTCGAAACGCCACAGCGCCACGCAGTTTTCATCACTCGTGAAGACGTTGCCGCTGCCGCTGACGACGCCGTAGGACGCCACCAGCGTCACGCCGGCGTAGGCCTGGCTGCCGCGCAACATGATATACCAGGTGGCCGGGGCCGGACTGATGATTTCCACGAGCTCGTTGTTGCCTTTGAGGAACGGCCGATAGTCCCAGGACGAGGCGGTCGGCTTGGACCCTTTCCGGACATAGAGATCGCAGTCACCGGTACCGCCGGAGATTTCGATGTTCAGGAAATCCTGGGCCGCAGGCACCTCGATCTTGAAGAACTGCTCGCTGCCGGCCGCACCGCTCAAACCCGGGACGGGAACGCTATTGGTCAGTTCCGTCACCGGATCGGCAACCGGCACGTAGGTCGCCTGGAGGGTGACGCCCGTATAGGCGACGTAGGCCCGCAACATGATGAAGTAAGTCCCGGCCGCCGGATTGTTGATGGTCACCGTTTCGTTGTTGCCGATCTTGTACGGACGGTAGTCCCACTCGGTCGTGGTGGGCAGCGCGTCCTTCCGCACGTACAGATCCACATCACCGGTGCCACCGGCGGTCTGGATGGTCAGCGTTTGCTGGCCGGCCGGCACGTCGATCTTGTAGAAGACCTCGCTGTTGACGGCGCCCGCCAGATTGGTCACGGGCACGCCGTTGGTCAGCGGGGTCGCGTCGCCACCGCTGCCGGTACTGTGGGTGGCCTCCAGGGTCACCCCCTGGTAGGCCTCATAGCCATGAATCATGATCAGCCAGTTGCCGCTCGGCGGATTCTCAATGATGACGGTCTCGTCGTTGCCGATCTGATAGGGACGGTAGTCGTACTCGAGCAGCGTCGGCACCGAGCCCAACATGACGTACAGATCGGCATCACCGGTGCCGCCGGACATCGTAATCTCCAGCGTATCACGGCCACTGGGAACGAGGATGCGGAAGTACTTCTGGCCCCCTTCGCCGTCGGCGATATTGGTCTCGGGTTCGCCGTTGGTCAACAGCGTCACCGTGCCCTCGAACCAATGATCGGCTTCCAGCGTCACGCCGCTGTACGCCTGGCGGGCCCGCAGCATGATGTACCAGGTTCCGGTCTGCGGCTTGCTGATCGAGACCAGTTCGCTGTTGCCCGAAAGATAGGGGCGATAGTCCCACATCGAAACGGTGGGCTTGGCGCCATACCGCACATACAGATCGCAGTTGCCCAGGCCGCCGGCAATGGCGATTTCCAGAACGCTGCGACCCGAGGGCACCTCGATCTTGTAGAACGTTTCGCTGTTCAACGCACCGGCCAGATCGGGAATCGGAAGGCCGTCTTCCAGCTCGACCACGTCGTCGTAGGTGGCCTTGAGTGTTACGTCGTAATAGGCGGTCGCTCCGTGCAGCATGATATACCAGGTCCCGGCCGCGGGATTGGTGATCTTCACCACCTCGTCCTTGCCGGCCAGGAACGGACGATAATCCCAATCGGACGTCGTGGGCTCGGCTCCGTGCTTGATATAGAGATCGCAATCGCCAACACCGTTGGACATCATGATGACCAGTTGCTTCATGCCGGTCGGGACTTCGATGCGATAGAGCGTCTCGCTGTCCAGCGCCCCGGACAGATCCGTCACGGGCACGCCGTTCTGCAGCGCGATCCCGGGCCCGCCACTGTGGCTGGCCACCAGGGTCACATCCGCGTAGGTGTTGTCGGCCCTGAGCATGACGTACCAAGTCCCGGCCGTCGGGTTCTTCACGTCGACGGTCTCGGTGTTGCCCGGCAGATACGGGCGGTAATCGTAATCGGAGGTGGTAGGCAGCTTGCCCCGCTTGACGTAGAGGTCGCAGTCGCCGGTCCCGCCGAAAATCGCGATCAGCAGTTCGGACTGGCCGGTGGGGACCTCGATGCTGAAGTACTTCTGGCTGCCCGTGACGCCGGCCAGGCCGGTCACAGGGACGCCGTTCTTCAATTCCACGATGGCGGAACTGCCCGAGTAGCTGGCCGTCAGGGTGACGCCGGTATAGGCGAGATAGCCCTTGAGCATCACATACCACATGCCCGCGGCCGGACTGGCGACCGTCACCGTCTCGTTGTTGCCGATCTTGAAGGGCCGGTAGTCGTACGTGCTGACCGTCGGCTCAGCCCCCCGGCGCACGTACAGATCGCAGTCGCCCGTGCCCCCCGAAATACTGATTTCCAGCTCATCCTGCCCGCTCGGAACAGAAATCACATAGAATCGCTCGCTGTCGATCGCCCCGGACAGGCCCGTGACGGGTACCCCGTTGGTGAGAATCCCGGGTGCGGCCGAGGCCACCGACGTCAAGACCCCAAAAATCGCCAGAAAAACCAACATTGCTCTCTTAGGCACTCTGCTTGAACCGTTCACTATCAACTCTCCTCTCTTACAGGATGTACCATATGCGCAATATACGCTGACTGGGAGCCCTGGGCCCCCTAGGTCACTTAAGTAAGTGCCATTATACCAGCTTTTCGTAACAGTTTTTTTGGGATTTTCCCTTCTCGGAGGCATTTTGAGGCCTCCTGGGGGTTATGAGACCTCCGTGATCGTCACAGACGCGCGCGGCCCCGCTTGTTACTGTGGGCCTCATAGGCCCTATACGACCTATCGGACCTATCCCGAACCCCGATCCCAATCGGCGCTCGGCCCGAGGGCGCCGCTGCTGCAACCGGCTACGGACGCAGCAGGGGCAGGAGCTTCTGCGCGTAGATCGCGTGCAGTTCCTTGGACGGGTGGGGGTCGAGCACGTTGACCGCCAGGACAGTATCGGGCAATTGGGCCGCGATCTCGTCCTCGAAGCTTACGGTGACGAACCCCGCCTGGGCCGCAGCCGCCTCGGCCTGCCGATACCATTTCAGATACAGCTTCAGCATTTCGTCGGGATGGGCGTAGTCGGTGGGTCGGGCGGTGTAGACGCCCTGATTGAGCACCGCGAACACCGGCGCCGCCAGCCCACGCTCATCCGACATCCGCTTGATATCGCGCAGGGCGGTGAGAAAACCGCGCCACTGGACCGAGTTCGGTTCGTACGCGCGATCGAGCGCCTCGGGCCAGCGCGGAAAGGCGCCCATCCGCTCCGCGAGGCCGTAGATTGCCTTCTTCACCAGCTTGCTCCACTGCAACAGCGCGACCTTGTCCAACGCTCCGGTTACCGCGTCGATGGCGCCGCCGTAGCGCTCTTCGAAGCGCTCGCGCTCGACGCTGTAGGTCTGCTCGTCAGGCTGCGGATCGTTCAGGCAGAAGCCGTACACGATCCGGTCGGGCTCGACGATGTCGATGTATTCGGCCAACAGATCGCGGATGTAGATGGTCGGCCCGCCCGGAAAGGCGAAGTTCAGAACCTCGACGTTCTCGGAGGCCAACTGCGCGTTCAGCAGGCCCGTATAACACTGCTCTGCCGCAACACCGACGCCCCAGGTCAGCGAATCGCCCAGTACCATGATCCGGTACAAGCCCTCCGGCTTCGGGACGGCGAAGTCTTTCTCGCGAAATCCGTACCGGTTCGGTATGACCGGGTGACCCCACGTGTAGATCACATCGTCGACCACGCCATCGGTCGGCAGCCGCTGCGCCGGGTCTATCCGCGCCAGGATCAACTCGACGCCGTAAATCAGAATCAGCAGCAGCCCGATATTCAGAAAGACGAGCTTGACCGTCCTGGCCCGCCGGGCGCGCTTGTCACGCATCGGGGCGTCTTTGGACCTCGTCGCTTTGTTGTCACGCTGAGCCATGGCCCCATTCTAGAAGAACCCAGCCGACAATACAAACCGTGTTTCCTCCCGTATCGCGTCGATTGCCATCATCGCCCGTTTCGGCTATAATGATTCGTGTGAAGCAAGAAGCTGTCGGTGTGACAGTGGTCGGAGGAAACGAGGATGAAGATAGCCAGTCTCATCTGCGCAGTGATCTGTTTGGCGTGCCTGCTGGCGCTGCCTGTCATTGGCTACGTCAGTGGGCATCAGGGCACCCGCTTGACGGCTCTGTTCATCCTCCCCGCCGAGATTATGCCGCTCGGGATTGGGTTGCTCGCGGGGCTGGCACTGGTGTGCACGGTTGGCGCTTCACTGCTGGCCCGCCGCGACCGCAAGTGGGCTGTGGGGGCGCTGGCCGTTGTTGTCAGCGTCGCCGGTGTCTTCTGGCTCTTGGCCGTGCCGGGTACCTTCTTTCTCTACGGCGTGCGCGACCGATTCGTTGCCGAGGTCGGATATCCGCTGCTGCGCCGGTTCGCCACGGAACTCTCGCAAGACGAGTCTCTGCCGGACGCCGATGGAGTACTGTACCCGCCAGGCTACTACGGCACCGCCTCTCCGGCCGAGCAGAAGCGTTGGGACGACCTGGTCGCCCGCTTTCCGTTTCTCACCTGGAAGGGTGGAGCGGTAACCGTCGCACGGCACGGCTCGGTGCAATCGCTCTGGGGCTCGGCCCTGACGGGACACTGGGGCTTCGAAGTCGCCACGACGGGAGCCCTGAGCGTCCCCGAACAAGATCGCGGCCAAGCCCTCAAAATCGCCGACGACCTCCAGTTCGTGTCCTACTATGACTAGAGCACTTGAGACTTGACTTGGAATGCAAAGGAGTCGCGCTATAGACGCGAAGACCAAAGAGCATTGGGCATACATCGCTGAACCGGACGAGGAGGCCGTGGCCCGGGACATCCAGCGGATGAGATTCATCATCGTGATTGCCGTCCTGGCACTGATCGCCTGCTTGGGACTAGCGGCGCTGGTTGTGCGCTTGGATGGCCGCGGCGGAGGCCTCTCCCTCTCTGACACGCTGATACTCTTCGGCGTCATCGCGATAATCGCCGTCGTCATTGCCTACGTTATCCTGCCCAGCACGATGAAAGGCCAAAGCGCCTTGATCGGCGCAGATTTCATCAGGACAGACCCACCGCCGCAGGGCTTCGTTTCACAGGCGAAGTTCGACGACATACTCCGCGTCATTCTCAACGTGTCGAAGGGCCGTATTGTGGGGGCGATGGTTGCCACGAAGGTCGGCGCTCTCCACATCGCACGCGTAAAGACGCCGGCCCTGGTGGTCCGCGCGATTTTCGAGCGCGCAGGCGAGCGGGTGCAATGGCGGCGTGCGTGGTCGCCTTTCGCCCGGCTCAGCCGCGACCAGGTCAGGCAGATGCTCGAACAGGCCGAGACACCGAACGTTTATGAAATGCTGCCGCCAGGCCAGACCTATTCCCGCGCCGACGAGATGTTCTCGCGGGACGGACCGCAGGAGCCGCTTCCTGGCCGCCGGGGCCGGCATGGCCCCGAGATGGGCTGGCCCCTCAACATCAAGAGCCCTGTACTGCTCACACACGCTCGTCGCTACGTCAATTCCATACTCTTGCAGATGTTCGCAAACGGAGAGACGTGCCGCGTCCTGAAACGGTCAGAGCTTCTGCCACCCATAAAGCTCGGAGCGGAAACAGTGGCAGCGCCGCCATTTGACGAGGTCCTGGCTGACCTGAAAAAGAGATGCCGCATCGCATCCCAGCCTGCGGCCCATCCCGTTGAGGGCACGTTCGATTTGACCATCGAGGGCACGCCGTGTACGCTATGGTGTCGGTTCCATGACGATGCAGACGTCCGCTGCGAGCTTCGCCTGGAAACCGCGGGAGTTGAGTGAGGCGTAGGAAAGGGGGTCGCAACGTATGGCTATGAATGATCGAAAGACGACGAAGCGCCGGGCGTTTACATTGATCGAGTTGCTGGTGGTCATTGCGGTCATTGCGGTGCTGATGGCGATTTTGATGCCGGCCTTGCAGCGGGCGCGGGAGCAGGGCAAGCGGGCCGTGTGCCTGAGCAACGTCAAGCAGTTCGGCCTGGCCTGGGTGATGTACGCCGACGAGAACGACCAGAAAATCGTCAACGCCTGCACCGTTCCGGGCACCGAGGGCCATGCCGGCGCCGACACGGAACCGTGCTGGCTCTATTTCGAAAACGATTGGACCGAAGAGGAGCGCATCGGGGGCATTCAGAAAGGCGCACTGTGGCCCTACGTCGGGCAGCTCAAGATCTACAAATGCCCCACCGGCATGCGCGGCGAGGTCAACACCTACGCCATCGTCGACTGCATGAACGGCGCCATGCGGAGCATTCCGGGCATCCCCAGCGGCACCTACATCCTCCGGCGCACCCAGATCAAGCGGCCGGGTGAACGCATGGTCTTCGTCGACGAGGGCAAGACCAGCACGCAGAGCTGGACCATCTGCTACGACCAGGCCGCCTGGTGGGATGCCCCACCCGTGCGTCACGGCGAGGGCACCAATTTCAGCTTCGCCGACGGGCACGCCGAGTACTGGAAGTGGCAGGACAAACGGACGATCAAGTATGCCAATGGAGCAAGCGAATACGGGGCGCTGCCCGACAACCCGGACATCCAGCGCATCCAACGCGCCGCCTGGGGCAAGCTCGGCTACGAACCATAGACAACGAATGCACTCCTGCGAGGGAACTGACGCACGATGAAAACACGCCGTGACTTTCTGAAGCGTCTGATGATAGCAGCCGTCACGACCCCTGCTGTATCGGGTCGACATGCCGGCGCCAACGCCAATCAGAAGCGACGGCCCAATATGGTGGTGTTCCTGTCCGACGACCACGGTTGCCTGGACAGTCCCGTCTATGGTGGCGCCCTGGTCAAGACCCCAACCATGCAAAAGTTGGCCGCTGACGGGATGGTCTTCGATCGAGCGTTTGTGGCCTCGCCCGCCTGTGGTCCAAGCCGGGCGGCTTTGCTCAGTGGCCTGATGCCGGCGCGCAACGGCGCCGAACCCAACCACACGCTGCCCCGTCCTGAGACCCAGATCATGGTCAAAATACTGCAAGAGCAGGGCTACGAGGTGGTAGCGTTCAGCAAGGTCGCGCACGGCAACAAACACCCTGAGATGGTCGGATTCGACCACTGGCAGGATGCCCGGCGCGAGCAGATCGCCAAGCGGGTGGCCAATTATCTTCAGCGCCGCACCGCGCAGAAGCCGCTGTGCCTGATGGTGGGAGATCACCGGCCGCACGTGCCGTGGATTGCCCAGAGCACCTACGATCCGAACGCAGTCGTATTGCCCGAGCACTTCATCGACACCAAAGAAACGCGCGAGCACTGGGCCCGCTACCTCACCGATGTGACCGGGATGGATGCCACGATGGCCGAAATCGACCGCCTGGCCCGGGCGCATTTCGGCACGGATGACTATCTGTTCCTGTATACGGCCGACCACGGCGCCCAGTGGCCCTTTGGCAAATGGAATCTCTACGATGCCGGGACGCGCACCCCGATGATCGTTCGCTGGCCGGGCAAGATCGCACCGGGCGCTCGGACCGAAGCCATGGTCAGTTGGATCGATATCATGCCGACGCTGATCGAATGCGCCGGAGGGACGGATCCTGAGGGCATTGATGGTAAGTCGTTTGCCGATGTCCTGCTGGGAAAGAGCACCAGGCACCGCGATGCCATCTACACCACTCACAGTGGCGACGGCGTGATGAACGTCTATCCCATCCGGGCCGTTCGCACCGAGCGCTTCAAATACATCCGCAACCTCCGGCCCGACTGCTACCACTCCAACCATTCCGACATCCTGCGCAAAGACGGCGCCGGCGCCTACTGGGACTCCTGGGACGAAGCGGCCCAGCGCGACCCGAAAGCAGCCGCGGTCGTTGCCAAGTACTATCAGCGTCCTCCCGTCGAGTTCTACGATCTGACGAAGGACCCGACCGAACAGCACAACCTGGTGAACGACCGGCAATATGTCGAGCAGATCGAGAAGATGTCCGCGATGCTGAACAAGTGGATGAAGGCGCAGGGCGACACACAAAAGGTGTTCCGCGAACCCTACCCCACCTCCGGCCCCCGCCCCCGCGCGGTGTTCCAGCGGCGCGAAGCCGAAAACGCTGCTTCCCGCTGATCAAATACCACCGTAGGGGTAGTGAGACGGCAACCGAAGCAACCGACCAGTCATTCGTTCGGAACAACCGGGCCGCGCCAGATGCTGCCGCCGAACGTGGTCGCGTACATCAGATGCTCGTTGGCCGGGTCAAAGGTCACGCGCTGGATATTCGAGAACGGCAGCCCTTCGAAGGCGCGCCACGTCACACCGTCGTCCTGCGACAGCCACAGCCCGGCGCCGGGAGCCCCCTCGGTCAGCGTCATGTAGAGCCAGTCTTTGCGCGTGGGATGGAAATATCCGCCAAAGGTCTGTCGCCCTTCCCGGGCTAGGCGGCGCCAGGTCGCGCCGCCGTCGTTGGTGCGATAGAGCCCGCCGGAGCGGTCCTGCCGATCCGCGTCACAGACCCCCACCAGGATGCAGCGGCTGTCCCGCGGATGAACGGAGAAGTCCTTGGGATACAGGAACCGCTGGGACGCATTGACCTTCTCCCAGCTCTCTGCGCCGTCAGTGGAGCGATACAACCCGACGCCTTCGCTCATCAGCGGCGCGCCGCGCGCGGGACGCTTGGCACAAATCATCGCGAAGAGCGTGCCATCGGCGTGCAACACCACCCGGCTGACGCGCATGTTCGGCGCCTGGCCGAGCCCATCGCTCTTGGAGGTCCACGTCGCGCCGCCATCGGTAGACTTGTACACACCCGCATCGAAAACACCGGCATAGAGCGTCCGCGCCCCCTTTGGGCTGGCCGGATCGAGAACGATCGATGTCACCGGCCGGCCCGGCAGACCCTGGGCCTCGACCTGCCACGTCGCGCCGAAATCACGCGAGACGGACACGCCGCCTGGACGGTCGTGGCCGTGCCGTTCGGAGATGATATTGTCGTTGGGGATGTCGTGCACGTCGGAGAACGCGCCCCACATCAGGCCCGGCGTCTGCGGATCGAAGGCGAGCTCGTAGCAGGTATTGCGCCACGGGGTCCAGCCATCCTTGTCCCACCAGATCCAGGTGCGCCCGGCGTCCAGCGAGCGCGCGAAGCCGATATCGGTGTAGGCGATGAAATGACGGTTTGCTTCGAACGGGTCGATGTAGTAGTTCCACGTGGTAGTCACCACCAGGCCGGTGCAGGCCCAGGCGCAGCCAGGCTCAGGGACCTCGCCCGGTGCCGGATGGGTGTCACCGGTGAACCAGGTCGCGCCGCCGTTGTGCGTGATGGAGGAATGGCTCCAGACGAGGATGAGCCGATTCGGATCGCTGTCGCAGAGCGCCGCGCCGAACGGTATGTCGCCCCCCTTGAGCGACTGGCCCGCACAGACGGTGACATGGTTCGGCGCAACATTGTACTGGTCGAAGCGCGGGTCCTGGTAATAGACGGCCCGCCAGGTGGCGCCGCCATCGGTACTGCGATACACCGTCTCATGGTGCGGCGGATGGAAACCTGTGCTGGTGTTCATGACGTAGACGAGTTGCGGATCCGTATCGGTGGTCAGGATCTGGTGGTATTGGGCGATCGGGCCATACGCCCACTGATCGCTCGCCTGCGTATCAACGTTCAGACCTTGCCCAGGTACCGGTTGCCAGCTCTCCCCCCGATCGGTCGAGCGATAGACGCCCCCTGCGAACTTGCCGTTCACCTCCTTACTGGTTACGGTGCAATAGAGCATCGTGGCGCCATCGGTCGCCCTGGACCCACCGGCAAAACCCTGAATCGTCTCGTCGGGCAGGCCCCGGGTCTTCTTCGCCCAAGTCGCCCCGCCATCGTCCGAGCGCCAGAGACCTTTGTCCGTGGCCGCGAACATCGTTTTACCGCCGCCGGCCCGGTCGAAATGGAAACCGATCACTTGTCCCTCGGGCCCCGGGCAGACAGTCCAGGTGACCCCGGCGTCCCGCGAGCGCCAGCACCGGCCGCTGCGCGTCCCGACGAGCATCGCGTTCGGATCGGCCGGGCACAGCGAAATCTCACCGGCGAGAGAATCCGTCAAGTTGCCGATCGGTGCAAAAGTCCGGCCGCGATCGCGACTGACACGCAACTGCCCGCGCGAGGAGGCGTAGATGATATTGGCATCCGACGGATGAAAGCCCGGGCGACAGCGCGTGTCGCTGCGCAGTTGCGCGTGGTGGATCATTCGCCAGTGATGGCCGCCGTCTTCGGACAGATACGCGGCGCTCATGTCGCAATTGATCCACATCAGATTGGGATCGGCCGGAGAGATCGCCGGCGCGAACATCCCCCCACCCCCCGAAATCCCCACCGGCTCCCACGCAACGAGTGGCCCACCAGCCGCCCCACCAACCAAAGCCACCGCCAAACACAAGACCCACAACGATATAGTGCGATCACGCATGGCCATGTCCCTACCCCTCTTAGAACCAGAAGACCGACGCCGAAGCACAAACACGCTGAAAGCGCCGAAAACGATTCTAGGCCAATCACCCGAGAATACCAACCCCGTTTCCATTCTGCCCGCGCGGGTTCGGTCTCCGCACGCGTCCATAGACCTACCCGCTCGCGTTGCCGTTGTTGGGGCGGCGGGCGCGGAAGAAATCTTGGAGGAGCTTGGCGCACTCATTGGCGAGGACGCCGGAGGTGACGTCGAGGCGGTGGTTGAGGCGTTCGTCGCGGACGATGTCGTAGAGGGAGCCGCAGGCGCCGGCCTTGGGATCGTCGCAGCCGTAGACGAGGCGGTCGAGCCGGCCCAGCACCAGGGCGCCGGCGCACATCGGGCAAGGCTCCAGCGTCACGTAGATCGTGCAGCCGTGCAGACGCCAGGTCTCCATGAACGTCGCGGCCTGTGTCAGCGCCACGATCTCAGCGTGCGCCGTCGGATCGGTGAGCTGCTCGCGTTGGTTGTACGCCCGGCCGATCACCTGGTCCTGATACACGATGACCGCACCGATCGGCACGTCGCCATTCTCTTCGGCGATGTGGGCCGCGTCGATCGCCAGCCGCATGTAACGCTCATCGATTTGTGCCTGTGTCTGTTCCATAGCCGATAAGAGTCAAATGTCCTTCTGCATCCAGACAACGTCGAACGCCGTGCCCTGTTTGATACACGCGCCGCGAAACCGGCCCACCTCTGCGAAGCCATGCCTGGCGTGGAAGGCGAGACTGCCGGCGTTGAGCGATGAGATCGGGGCCAGGATCGTGCGAATGCCCTGCCCTTTCGCCTGCTCTTCCAACATCTGGAGCATGCGTGAACCGATGCCTTGTCCCGTGCACTCGGGGTCCACGAAATACGTGATCTCGGCCACGTGCGCCGTGGTGGCGAAGGGTCCGTGCGCCCGCAAGAGGCCGAAGCCCAGCAGCCGGCCATCGGAGTCCCGGGCCGCGACGGCCGGACGGCCCGCCACCGAGTCCATCAGCTTGGCGAAGAAGACGGGCGGCACGGGCTGCTCGGCAAACGCGGCGAAACCGTTGCGCACGTAGTGGTTGAACAGTGCGACGACGGCCTCTGCATCATCGGGTGAAATAGGGTTAAGTTGCACATCCATAATTGTTTAGGGTCCCCGGCGTTGAGCGCCGCCGCCGGATAGGCACCCAAGAAGAAGGACGTCTTCACCACATCGCATTGAACCGGCCCAAATGACCGCGGCGCTTACAGGGCACCCCGATCTCGGCGGCATGAAACAGTAAGGAATAGGAGCAGAAAAGACCAGCAGAAAACGAGTCTCCTCCACAGAAAGCACCCACCAGCATCTCACCGCGCGAATTGAGAGTCTCCGAATCTTATCAAACCCATTTGTCCCACAGACGTACACTTCGGGTCAAATCGGCCGGACCGGCCCAAAACCGCGAGAGTCTGTTGCTTTGACGCCTTGTACCCCGGCCTCGGAGTCGGGGCCAGATCAGATCAACATGGTCAATTGGGAGACTGCCATGACGTTGTATAACACCACCACCGCTATTGTCGTACTGCTTCTCGCTTCGCTGACGCTTTGCGGGTGCGAGGGTGACGCACCGAGTTCGTCCGACGCAACCGCTGATTCATCGAGTTCGTCTGCCGCATCCGGGCCGCTCGTGGGTCACTGGGTCGTGGACCTCGACGCCACGGCCAGCTATCACGCCCTGTTCGGCGGGTACACCGAGGCCGAACGCACCGCCTTCGAGGCCGCCAGTTTCGAGTTCACCGGCCGCCAGCTCAAATACAGCTTGCGCGACAAGTCCGGCGCGGTCGACTACAAGGTGCAGTCGGCCACCGACCAGGCCGTCGTCCTGGAAATGCCCGGCGCACCGACGCCTACGCAGACCTTCAGGCTCCGCCCCGACGGCAAGCTCATCCTCCCCCAGGACGCCCGCTGGGACATGCTGGTGCTCAAGAAGAAGTAGACCTGTGGGGAGTTGAAAGCAACCGGTGCGACCTTCTTACCTGCGTGCGCTACGGCCAAAGGCAATGTCCTTCCGGAAGAGCCCGGTCCATTGCCCATGACGGTCGTTCTCTGCAATGAAGAGTTTGTCTTCCGTTATTCGTACGACGCCGACACCCTCGAAAAGCCCGTTGCCCCAGTCCGGATTCTCGTGAACCCTCTGACTCGAATTCATACAGCAGGCACTGAAACCTCTCCATTGGTAGTGTTCAGTCTTATGCCAGTGGCCGTGAAAGAGGGCGATGATATTCAGGTCTTTCACCATGTCATAGAATGCCGGCTCGTCGAAGTTGTCCACATCGTATTTCCAGCCGTAGTGCGTGAATATGACAACAGGCCTGCCGCTGTTGCCGACGTGGTTGGCAATGTCTTGCCGGGCGAATCCGAAACTGTCCTCGGCCGGTGCGCCGGGCCCGCCGGGGCAGATATTCAGATTGATCAGATGGACGTCATCCCAATCCCAGGAGTAGTGATACCCATTGCTGGAGACATGGACGTTCTTCCTGCGGCGATTCCTTTCCTTTATCCCCTCTTTGGGAGCTTTTCTACCACTGAAAAAGACGCAATCATGATTGCCGTACAACTCGTAGACCGGGTAGTTCAACCTGCCGTCGCCTCCGTTGAGGCCGTAATCATCGACCCAGCCATCGCAGGTTTCCGTGCCGTTCCAATCCGATGCTTTGGCGTTGTCCGTCAGGTCGCCGAGGCAGACCACTCCTCGAGGATGGTGCAGAGAACCGCCGCCGAACTCACTGGGGTATTCGACCGTGCCGGCCATACGGTTGATTCGGTCGATGACCCGTTTGTTCCCCGCCTCGTTGTCCACCCCTTGCCATCGCGCGTTGTAATGCGTATCGGCCGTCATGCAGAACGTGATGTCATTTCTGCCTTTGGCCGAAGCACTCCAAACGGGATTTCTGATGATGGCGTCGCCGGCGCCGCGGCTCGATGCCGGCACGAATGCCGACGTCGCGACCGCAGCCGCTGACTTGATGAATTCCCGCCTGGTGGTGGCGTTCCTGCCGAGTCGCCTTTGCATGGTCTTGTGCTCGTCTTTCGATACAACGGGTATGGACACCCAACCAGGGACCGCCCCGCTCCGTACAGGACCCGCGTGAAGTGGAACTTGCCGACACCGACAAGCCCGACCCGATCGTAGTCTGCAAAGACCCCCGAGTCAACCCTCCCAAGGACGCCATCACCCGTTTGTCACAGTCTGTCGTGGATCCAATGCTGGATGCTCTCAGCGGAAGGATCGTGCGAGAACAAGCCTCTGTTCACCAAGCGGGTGAACTCTGCATAGGGATCATTCTTGTCGCCGGCCTTGCGAAGATGCTTCTCGTCGTTCAGATAGAGATACAAAATGATCGGCGGCGTATTCGAAAAGCAGAAGAACAGACGATACCGCTGTAACCCTTGCTTGTAACGTCGGTACTTCCGCAGTGTTCCTTTCAGCCGATAGTCTTTTCGGTCGGGGTCTTGCGGGATGATGGTCTGATCGGCGTGTCGAACGCGAGCCGCGAACTTGACGACTTCATGTTGGAGGTATTCGGCCTCGCTCAAGCGGGCTCTGAGTTCCTTCACCTGCTCCTTGAGAGCCTGTATGCGTTGGTAGTAGAGCGTATGGTATTTGAGCAAATACCTATGTTTCGTCAACGTCTACCCCTTTGAGCAAATCGGCCCACTCATCGTCCCAGACATCGCGGGCGTCGTGCAGCTTCTCGGGATGTTTCATCGCGTCCATCGCTATGGCCTCGACAAACCGCTGGAAGAGAGGGTCCGCCTCCATGGCATCCAACTCGGTCTTGGGTTTGATAAGGAAGCCCTGCGGCGTTTCTTCGATGACCACGCTCATCCCCTCAAGCTCCTTGGCGAATTGCATGGGTAAGTCGATCGCCCAACTTCCACCATGCTTGAACAGCTTCTTCTCGATCATGGCCACAACGCAGCCTCCCGATACACGTCCGCGACATTTGCTCAAAAGCACTTGACGCCCAATGGAAAGTATACACAAATATATACACTCCGTCAAGAGACATACCCCGAATAAAGCTCGAAATACACATAAAACTCTTGCATAAAACCACTTACGAAATCCACATAGTGAGACAAGAAATGTACCGCACTCCTTTAATCCCCCAAAAGCACTTGACGCCCAATGGAAAGTATACACAAATATATACACTCCGTCAAGAGACATACCCCGAATAAAGCTCGAAATACACATAAAACTCTTGCATGAAACCACTTACGAAATCCACATAGTGAGACAAGAAATGTACCGCACTCCTTTAATCCCCCCGGAAGAAGAAGCCGCTCGGGCCAAAGATCCGGTTGTCAGAGAACAGCTTCAGACCCTCATCAATCAGCGCCGCGATCAGAAGAAGCAGAGGAACGAGAAGCTGCTTCACGGCATCGGTTCAACGGGCAGGGTTCTGAGTGAAAACACCTCGGAGGTATTGACTGAGACACCAAGAGTCGCGCTTATTCTAGGCGCCATAACTCTGGGTGTCTTTCGGCTCATACTGTTGCTAGCATGGCTTCTCGGCACCCTGTGAGCAAATGGATCCCTCTGTAGAAGGAAGCCATCGGACCTCTGCGATTCCTCTGAAATCTGCCTGACGCCTCGCAGAAATGGCTCAGCGTAGGTGCGGTAGAAGGAAACGCAGGGATCAAGATGGCCCGCTAGCAGGAAGTGAATTTCAAATCAAGTACCGCTCGGTACACTCCGATTTTGGCGCGTCCTTTTCCAACCATATATGTTGCCGGTTCCCTAGGCGCAGTTGCTGCCGTATGTTTTTCAACCACCCATCGATTGTAGACGCATTCAAAGATGGACTCGCATACCGGATTCGAGCAGTCTCCGCCAACTGATCAAGATCCGCCCGGCTAAGGTGGTACTCCATATATCGAGCAAGCTTTGGGCCTAGAGCGAAGTTGTATTTGGCCGCCAACATGACAGACTTCACAACACACTTGGCCGGGTAGGGATTCTCCTCGAAATTGATCTCGATGCGTCTGTTCTGGACGGCCTCGAAGAATCCATTGGAATAAACGCGCCGCTTCTGCCCGCGCTGAGTGAAAAGTTGAACGGCGATGGCATCGATATCCAGGAACGTTGTCTTGGTGAAGTCGTTGAGCCCGTTTCCAGATACCGAAGTATGCTTGAACGCCCATGTTTCCGACAAGGGCCAGATGTCGACTTCCCAGTCGTGGACCTCGACAGAAAATCCACCAAATCGCGTACGATCCTTGGCATAACCACCGAGCTCTTGTGCCAGATCCGTGGTGGAGACGTGCTGAACGACAATATCGAGATCTCGGGGAATGGCGCGTGCTCCTCTCAACACCATATCACGGCACGCTCCGCCACAAAGGAAGGCGTTGCGACGGTATTCTCGTATCCGGTTGAAGACACCGTAGACGGGATGAGACCTCAGGAAGGATTTCTCACCAACGAGCCTTCCAACGCGATCTCTAAGAGCCACCTCAAGCGTTTGGATTCCCAGTTTATCCATTCGTCAATTGCCTATGCAGCATGCACGCATATGTATCTGTCATCCCGCAAATATAGTCAGTCAGGAGCTGCATGCAACAGTATTTCTCCGGCAGTCTTCCTTCTTGCCTGGCTGCTTTGAATACGCTCCTGTAGTTCTTAGACATCAATTCATACGCCTTACGAGCGAATTTGTTGCTCTTCTTCAATCTACCTGCTTCCGCCTGGGCAGCCTCCCAAAAGACATCCATCAAGTCATGCATAACGCGGCGACCCATGATCTCCTTTCGCAGGTTTTCGTCGGCGCAGTAAACACGACTGATTCCTACCTTCTTGCACGCGGAATAGAGGGGCCCGGCGCGACCGTCCCCGATCAATTCCCCGTGATACTCCCCAGCCATGATCGCATCATATCGCTCCTTGAACGTAGCAATCATCGCCGTCACCAATTCACTGATGGCAAAAACTCGAAAAGCAACTGACATAGCTTCATCGTTGGTCTGGATTGTTGGGTCAATGTCCTTACCCTTCTCCAACATCGTCTTGGCACGCACTAGACAGGAATCCAGCAACGCAGAATCGCCGAGATAACATTCACGAAGCTGCTCCTCAAGTTGACGCCAAGTGATAACCTGCTTCTTGATCCCATCCTCAAGGTCGACCACCGAATAGACGGCATCATCACAAGCTTCAACAATGAACGTAATTGGATTTCTGGCATTCCCCGTGCCGGTCTCCTCTCGAACCGCGTTGATCAGCTCTTCCTCGGAAACGAAATATCCCACCTTCGACCTCTCATGGCAATTCTCGTCAAGTATATCCGATCGCGCGATGTACTTACATGCTGCGGATACTGTTCCACAGGTGAAATTCAAGCCATGGAGATCGGCCAACACCTGTAACTTGGAGACGAGACGAATGGTCTGGGCGTTGCCTTCAAACCTGAGAAAGTCCTGGGCGTATCGGCTCTTGGCGCCCCCCGCTGGCTCCTCACAGGCCCACCCGAAGAAGTCTTCGTCTCGGCCGTGGCGGTCTTGAAACCACTCCCTGATGGCCATCTCTCCAGCATGCCCAAACGGGGGGTTGCCCAAATCATGGATGAGCCCACACGTAGCGGCAATGGTTTCGATAGCCGTGCCCTCCTCCTGTTCTATCCTCTTCTCGCCAATCAGCCACTGCCCAACCGCGCGAGCAACATCACGAGAAACCGTAGATACCTCCAATGAGTGGGTCAAGCGCGTTCGAACCGAATCGTTCGGCTCAAGAGGAAACACCTGAGTCTTGTCGTGCAATCGTCGAACCGGAGTACAGAAGATAGCACGGTCATAATCCCGCTCGAACTGTGATCTGTGGTCTGAGGCCGAACGTCTGGGATTGCCGGATAATTCCCTGACGCGCTTCGGTGACAGCAACGTGCTCCACTCCATCTTGAGTATCTCCCGCTGAGCGCACCATCAAAGCCACTCCCAATCCATGCAGATGCGAACCACACCAATAGCCCTTGCGCATAGCATCAGAAGCTGCCATGTCTCGAAACCCAAGCTCCATTATAGAGGACATTGTACGCAGAAGCAAAGAGAATGCTGATACCGCGCAAAGCAATGCAAGTGCACGGCTTACACTTGCATCGGGGAATTACCGGGATCCGGTACTTCTCTCGGTTCGGCCTTGGGCCATAATTCCCCGTCAGTTCGGCTGCGACGAGGGGTTGAGGCGGAGGAAGGCGGGGGCGCCGGGGGGGAGGCGCAGGGTGGCTTGGCGGTTGGTGAGGGTGCGGAACTCGGCGCCGGGGGGGCGTTGGGTGTAGGTCACGTTCTTGACCCAATCTTGCAGGGTCAGGCGGAGGGTGACGGTTTGGGTGAAGGAGCGGTTGACGATGAGGGCGTAGCGGCTGGCGTCGGGCATTTGGTGGACGGCGACGATCGCTTCGCCTCCCTCGATACGGGAGAAGGGGCTCGATTTGTCCAGGCCGCGGGTTCCGGCGGGGAGGGGTTCGGTATGGTAGACCGCGACGGCACGGCTGTTGAGAATGATATCCGCACACGCTTGCACTTCCTCGTTGAACGCCTTCAAGGTTTCCCAGGTCGGGCTGCGCGTGCCATCGAGCCTGATGGGGGCGTCGTGGAAGTCCCACGTCCCGGGCTGTGGCGTCCAATAGGTGAAGTACTGAAGTCCTTTGGCGCCGTAGGCGAAGTTGCTCCAGGCCTGGAACCGGATATGGCCCAGCGTGGGCATCGGGTACGGCTTATGCGGACAGGTCAGGGCGAAGGCCCAGAACGGCGTGTCGAACTCCAGTGCATTCTGCCTGATCCATTCGAGGTTCTGGAAGTAGCTTCCGCGGAGCCGGTCACCTTCCAGTATCGAGTAGTGGTCGTAGCTGAGGACTTCCGGCCGGAACTCCAGCATGAAGCGGCGCACATGCTCGGGGTAGGTCGCGCAGCCGAGCTGGGTCGCGTTGGCATAGGTCGGCAGCAGATTCACATAGCTCCAATGCGCCGGATCGATGGCCTTCAGCGCGTCGCGGGCGGCGGCCAGTGCGGCGAAGGCGCCCACCGCAGGCTCGTCCCGCAACAGGTAGCCGGCCAGCGCCGGATGATGCCGGTAGCTCTCGGCCGCCTGCTCCAGTTCGTCCCCCGGTTGGCTGAAGCGCCCATCCCCGACGAACAGCTTGACCCCGGTCTTCGCCGCGAAGTCCAGCGCGCGGGCATTCCCGGCCGGGCTGTAGTGCATCAGACTGTGCGTCAGCCCCATGTCCGCGAGCTCACGGAACCGATCGAGAGACAGCTCGCTCTCTGGAATGCTGTGCCAGCCCAGGATCGGAACACGGGCCGGCGACTCGCCCGGGTCGGTGGCCGGTGCGGCCAGACAGCCGGCCGTCACAACCAGCAGAATCGACAGCTTCTCCAAGAGGTGCATCATCGCTCCCTTTCGTCGACCAGCCTCGCCTGGCCCGCGGTCGCGTTCTACCGCCCTGCCATGCCGGACAGCGTCGGGGCCAGGGCGGCGCCCGACGTGCGGGCATAAAAAAAGTACCCCCTAGGGGAGTCGAACCCCTGTCTCCAGGATGAGAACCTGATATCCTAGGCCACTAGACGAAGGGGGCACCAAGAGTCGAAACCATCCGGTGCCGCAAAACGCAACGGCAAAAAGCTCACCAATAGCGGCGGGTGGACTCGAACCACCGACCTTAGGCTTATGAATCCCACGCTCTAACCAACTGAGCTACGCCGCCGGTTATGCCGAAAACGCACATATTACCAAGCACCCGGGCGAATTGTCAACCGGCTTGACATCAAAAATCCGCGGCCGCTTGAACGATGCAACCGCCCCGGCCTATCTGGCAGAGCGTTCATTGCCCCCGGCCCGGAGCAACCACGCCCGCCGTCCGGTGCATCGCCCGACCTGCATGCGACCGATGGTTTCTGAAAAAAGCGCATTTTGGCATCCACATCGGCCCTCTCCCGCGCGCCATCAGAGTGTGGCAAGGAGGTGCGTAGACGAGACCGGGCTCCCGTTACCGAGCTGCGTCCAGGCACCGGCAAGGCAAGCTGGCAAGAGATACACAGGTACATAGGTGAAGCGCGATGATGGAGCGACAATGTGGACGGTGCCGGTTCTTCTCGGCCGCACGCAGTTGTATGGAAAAACCCACTTGGGGCCACTGCCTGTACGGGGTCCACGAAGGGGGCGACTGCACCGAAGCAGAGGGGCGATTCACTTGGGCCAATAAAACCTGCGAGCACTTCAAGGTCCGAGAAGGCGTCTCGGTCTTTCGCTGACCGCGCGCTGCTGATGGCCACATAGCAAGTTTTCCCACTTGGCTCCTATTGATTGGTCTGTGGGGGCGCAGCAAACCACGCTTGTTTCTGCGCCCCCATGAGTATTCCCCCCCCATTCCGTGCGAGCGGAGCCGATCGGCCCTTCAGGCAACCACCTCTGCCGGCCCCGGCTTGGCCCCCGCGCCCTTGATCCGCAGGCTCAGATCGCTTATAATGGCACCGTGCCGCAGCCGAGGCGACAGGGCTTTCGGGCCTGGTCGCCTTCGTGGCAGGCTCCTGCGGCACGGCGGCACGGTAACGGTTTTGAGGAGGTACTCTCGTGCGGAGACTCGCTTCACCCTTCCTGGGCGTATTGCTCGCCTCGACCGCGTTCGCCACGGTCTCCGTACACGTCTACCGAGCCGATGAACAAACGCCGCTGGCATGGGGCGACCCCAATATCCCCGATGTTTACTGCGATATCATGGTCGGCACCCGGCTGACCCTCTTCTTCGTTTCCGACACCGCGCTGCCCTCCTGGAGCGGCGGCCTGCGAATTTCCTGGGACGACTGGGACCGGGGAACCGTCGCCGCGCGAGGCTACAACGAGGACACCCTGATTTATGAAGGCTCCATCCTGCCGGCCTCGGGCGATGACACACACATCACGAACTCACAGGCCTCCGAAGGTGTGAAGTTCTCCCTTGGAGCCTTTCAACCCATTGCCGGTGAATGGGCAGTCCTGGACTACCGCGCCCAAGCGGTCGGGACCTGCATCGTGGGCGTCTACGGGGTTGAGGCCGACGAGATTCCCGACGAACTCGACCCCTTCGCGGGCGAGCCTGCGCCCGCCGGGAAAGTCTGGACTCAGGCCCTATCGTTCAATCACGTCCCCTCCCGCGACTACGACGGCGACTCGACCGTCGATTTCGTGGATTTCGCCCTCTGGGCCGATCGGTGGCAAGAGATCTCCGTCCCCGACCCGAATGCCCCGGACCCGAATGCCCCGGACCCGAATGCCCCGGACCCGAATGCCCCGAGCGTGCCGATGACCGCCGATCTGAACGCCGACGAGACGGTCGGCCTTGCCGATTTGGGGCTGTTCTGTGAATATTGGCTCGAGCGGACCGACATCGTCGAGCTGATGCCCGATCCGAACGTTTCCGAGATGCCGTAGCATCCATCGGCATGGCCTCAGTTATCACGCACAGCGTCCATTCCCTTGCCTATGCCACCCATACCTGCAAATTTACACCCTAAGGTCCGAAAAACTTTCAGAATTATATCCACATTCACCTTCCCAGAAGCGCCTAATATTAATGGCGCCCTATACCCGCGGAGTGGTTGCCTACCGTCTATCCAAATTGCGGATCTCTGTTTTCGGATCCACAACCTGGCAAAGGAGCTAAGTTATGAAACCCGCACGTGTGACAATCGCTATCATACTCATCTTGTGCATCGCGGCCATCGCCAGCGGTCAGGACAGCCTCGAGAAGGCCGAGGCGCTTGAGATCCTGGAGAAGCTCGCCGACAAGGCGGCAACCACCTGGATCCCGGCCGGGACGATCCAAGCCCGGCACGAGCGGTACCGAGCCGCCCGCGTCACCAGTTCAGCCGAGGTCGAGGCGGCTATACAGGGCAAAATCCGGGCGTTTGAGACCGAAACGGACAAACTCGTCAAGACGGACGAGCTACAGAAGCTCTATCTCGACGCCATCCCCTTCAACACCCGCTATGAGCTGGCCAATGAGTCCAAAACCAGCTCGAACGTTACCGTCAAGTACGATGGCAGCCGGTTCTACTGGGAGATCTACGTCACCTCGCGCTCGGACTCGGTCCAACCGTCGGCGGATCTGGCGGGCAACTCCATGCTCGAGCGTTCCGACCTGAGCAAGAGCCGCCAGCGGATCTACACCTGGGACGGCCAGGACTACACGATCTACACAGCCACGGCCAACCACGCCATCGTCGACGCGGCCAACGAACTGCCAAGGGCGGTCAACGGCCCGCTGACGGCCGGCCTCATTCCCTGGGGTTCCGGGGCCCTCTCGTCGGCCGCCCTCAGTTCCGCCGAGACGTCGGCCACCGAAGTGGCCCGCGACGGCACCACGCAGATCGAAATGGCCATCGAGCAGATCGGGGGGCTCTCCATGGTCTTCATGCTCGACCCGGCCAAGGACTACGCCGTCACCTCCTGCACAATCACCAGCGCCAACAGGGTCGCCTCCCATTACTATTCCGGATACCGGCAAGTGGCCGGGAGCTGGGTCCCGACGACCGTCCTGATCGAACAGCACGACCTGTTCACCGACCGCCTGCTCGCCTCGGACAAATGGGATCTGACGTCGATCGAGGGGTCGATTCCGAGCGCCAATCAGTTCGAAGCGTCCTATCGTGCCGATACCGTAGTCGAATACCACAGCCCCGTCGCCACGAAGGCCTCGGTCTACAACTATTCCAACGAGGTCGATACGGACGTGCTCCTGGCCGAGCATTTGGCTTACGCAGCCAAGAGCGGACGCGGGCAGAACTGCGCCACCGCGGCCATCAAGCACGCGGCCGCCCGCCTGGGCAAGACGCTGTCCGATGACGCGCTGGCGCCGCTGGTGGGGCCGGAGGGGCAAACCTCGATGGCCCGGTTGGCTCGATTTGCCGCGCGACAGGGGCTTTACTGCCGGGCCGTGCGGACGGATCTGGCCACCCTCAGCAACCTGCCGGCCTGCCAGGCCATCCTGCACATCCCGGGCCGCAACCACTTCGTGGTCCTCGACCGCGTCGACGAGACCAACGCCTGGATCATCGATCTGTCCAACTCGAAGTTCTACTACCGCAAGGACAAGGCCTTCCTGCCCATGGACTGGTCCGAAGGAACGGCGCTGCTGCTTTCGACCGAGCCGATCAACGGACGATTCGACGAACTCGATCTCACGACCCTCGGTGGTCTGACCGGTGGCGCCGGCTGGTCCTGCACCCGCCTGTTGCAGGATTTCCACTATGAGCCCTGTTCAGGGACCGATTACGATTGCTGGGGTCTCTTCAAGTACTACTATCGGCGCCGTGGGTGTGAGTCCGCAGCCAGCGGGAGCTGTTCCGAGCAATCGCTGGCCCGGATGCTCTGGGACGATTGTTACTGGGACTACCTGAAAGGCGCTTGCGCCGTGGAGGGAGGCTGGGAAGCCACCTATATAGACGCCTGTGAATAGGATTACCCGGTCGCGTCACACCGAAGATGCAGGAGGCCGGGCAAGTGGCCCTGGCCTTCGGCCGGCAAGGGGTGACATTGACGCAAGGGTGGGCGGATTTGTAGAATAGGCGGTATGGTCCTCTTGAGAACCTTTGCGGTACTGCCTTCGCGCGCGATCCCGGCGCCGCGTTTGCGCATCACTCGAGCGCAGGCACAGATCCGGTCGCGCCGGGCCACGATGTGGTTGGCCGGCCACGACACCGCGCAAGGCGCAGGCTTTACGCTCGTTGAGCTGATCGTGGTAATCTCGATCATTGTCTTGCTGTTGGCGCTGGCGCTGCCGGCCCTGTACCGGGCGCGCGAGGAAGCCAAGGCGACCGTCTGCCAGGCCAACATCAGGCAGCTCGCGCTTGCGTTCCATGCCTACGAGACGAGCCACCAAACCTTGCCCTACGGCTTCACGTTGCGGATGTCCACGCCGCCCGGCGGAAATCTGGGCGACATGAGCTACGACCTTCCCGGGTGGTACTGGCCCAACTTTCTCGATCGCACGCAACACGGGGCCCTGCGGGACCGCAAGATCCTCGAATGCCCCGCCAAACATCTCGATGGTCTCCGGCTCCAGCGCAGCCTCCTCTCCGGCAACTACGGCGTCAACGTCTCACTGTGTCCAAGCAGCATCAGCCTGGCCGACTACGGGGAGACGTTCGGGGGCCGGCCGCTCACGACGACCGCGCTTCGCTCTCCCGCATCGACCTTCCTACTCGTTGACAGCGGCTACGCGCTGATCAGTTGGCGGCAGGCCCGCAACGACCCCCTGGCCAACGAAAGCGCCACCGTCGTGGAAACCGCGTACATCCCGGGCCTTCGGATCAACACCGAGCGGGAACTCTGGACGGAACAGCTTGACGACGCCAAGCGCGGGCGCCATCCGGGCAAAACCGTCAACGTCGGCTTTGCCGATGGCCACGTGAAGCGCAGGGACGCCGATGACTTACTCGTGGAGAAAACGGGCGAGAACCAGTATGACAACCTCAGGCCCCTCTGGGAACCCGACTAGCACGGCGCTGAGGGATCGCTATTCGAAGGCCTGCAACGCTTCCGCCTGCCGGCGCACCTCACCAGCGGCCGGATAGGCAAAGCGCCGCATTCCCTCCAGGCCCCATCGACCCTCGAAGCTCTCCCAACCGTAGAACTCCACTTTCAAGGGCCTCCGCGTCGCCGCCTCGACGTAGACCTTCCACTTGTGCTGCGGTCCCGAGGCGTCCCCGGAACCCGAACTGCGCCAGTTGGACTCATACACCTCGACAGGGACCCCATCCACACGAGACTCCCCGATCGCCTCCAACTCCACATTCCAGATCGGACTCCTGGCCGAGAGACCGAGGAGGGCTTCCATCTCGCCCTCGACAACCGCCGCCTCGGCGTCACCCAACGGGTCGACATCGAGCCGGCCCTCGGGATGGCCAATAACCGTACGACGCTTGCGCGTCAGGTCGAAGATGATGCTCCGATCACCTCGCCTGGATATGAGCAGACCATCGGCGCTCGAGACCCACAGTTCCTGTCTCGGGCTCCCTGAATCCGCGCCGAAGATAGTGACATGGACGCAGGGGTTCGCGGCGGCGATTTTCTGGAGTTGGCGCGGATTCAGACCCAGCGCCGAACGCGTGCTCACCACGAATACCAGCACCAGCGGAATGACCGCCGCGGCTGTCAGCGCCATGCGGAAGACGGGTTTGAGGGCAGCCACGCCGCGCGTCCGGGCCCCGGTGCCTACCGCTTCGTCCGCCTCGCGCCGGGTCACCTGCACGTCGACCGGATAGTCGCCGTAAAGCGATTCAGCCTGCTCCTCGGACCGCCGCTTGGACCGCGTCCGATACACCGTGACCACGCCCGAATCAGAGCGGTCGAGAATGCCATAGACGGTACGATGCAACTGCTGCGCTCGGGCCAGACAATGCGGGCACGACCGGATGTGCTCGGCGCAGCGCCTGAACCTGTCCTTGCCTTCTGATGGCTCGAAACTCCCATAGGGAACAACGAAGTCGAACAACTCGGCATCCGAGAGGTCCGCGCAATCCAACGCCTCCGGCCCCGTCGAACCGGCGCCTTCCCGTTCGAGCAACCTTTGCCGGTGCCGGTACAGGCGGTGGCGACAGCGCGGGCAGACGCACAGATGATCGATCGCCTTGGCGTCGGCGTGCTCCAGTGAGCCGGACCAGCCCAGCGTCGTACTCGACTGCACCCGCAGACAGACCCAGAAACCGTCGACCGCACTGTCGGCGTACAACCGACCGAGCCGGGCCAACTGCGCGCTGCTGAGATTCAGAGCCCGCAACGACTCCAGGTCCTTGGCGCACTCGGGACATTGATCCACGTGAACCGTTACGGGCGTCGGGATCCTTATCTGCGTTTCGGCCGCCAGCAGATTCGGCAGGAAGGGCTTGACCTGCCGGCAGGTCAAAGGTCTGTCCAGAAAGTCGAACTGCGCCTCCAACTCGCCCACCAGGTCTCGGTCGGCCTGGGATTGCAGCGCATCGCCTTCGCGCTCCAAATCCAGCAGGGCCTCCCGCAGACGTTGGAGGCGGTACTGGCAATGGCTACAGTGCTGAACGTGCGCTACCACGTCCTGCGGAACGGCGGAACACTCCCCGCTTTCAAGCAGATCATGGTAATATGCCTCAGCACGACTACATGCCTCGCTTCCGTCGAAGGCAACCATCCTCATCCCTCATTCAATCGCTTTGACTCTCCGTAGCTGTTTCAGACCTTCAGAAAGATAGTGGCTGACAGTCCGCCTGTCGACACCCATCTTCTCCGCAATCTCACTGATGCTGCAATTGTCTCGATACCGCAACGTGACCGCCTCTGCTTCTCTGCGTCTCAAGTGCCCTGCCAGTGCTCCAAAGACCGACTCCCTCTCCTCTTTAGTTATCATGGCGCTTTGCGGGGTCCGATTGTTGATGGAAATCCGGGTCTGATCGGCATGTTTTTCCAGACAGCGTTTCTCGCGCGCTTCCTGGCGGACCGATTCGATGATCGTATTGGTCAGGGCCCGATAAAGGTAGCTCTTGACGTTGACCACGTCGGCCGGAATGGGCTTGGCCACGAGGACGAGGAAGAAATCTTGAAAGAGGTCCTCAGCCCGGAATGGATTCCTGGTCTGGAAACGGATGACGGCGCGGATGTAGTTGCCGTACTCGTCGAAAATGGCAGCAGCGCTTGCCGCGGCTCCTTCAGACGCTTGATTCGTAGTTAGCCGTGCCACGGGCATCTTGCTCCTTGCATGCCGGCCTCAGATATTCACTCGACAAATCCAGCAACCCTCCAAGGGCCAGCGCCCTACTATTATAGCAATCATCGCCATAATCGCAACAGAAAGCCGAAAAAGGTCGCCCCCGAGACCCTCCATCCTTCCTATGTCATCAAGGGCCGATTCGTTCCCGATCGGGTGGTGCTGGTCATGGTCACCGCCACCACCATCCGGCCGGCGACCCCACATCCCCCTGGCAAAGCCCTTGAAACGGTCGATAGCCCCGTCCCAGGAGACCTTATCATACTTTAGAATCGTCTCCGCTGCCGGGCTCGGGCCAGGAAAAATCCGGCGATTCTTCCACCAAAACCGGAAAAACTTGGACGCCACCGGGTGCAGATACGTATAATCTGGGTAATGCTGCTGAAGACAGTGGCGTTTTAGCCTGGTACATCCCAGAGCGTAGGGATGGTTACGGAATCGTGGCAGGGCGCTTATCTTCGGGCCGGAGCGGTCGTTTCTCGACGCAGAAGCGATTGGTCGCCCGGAGGAACCTGTAGAGCCGCGACCGGCCGGAATAGCCAAAGGGTCCCTGATGGTAGAGGCCCGACGTGTTGATCAGGAAAGGAAATCATGATGCCATCCCGTGTTCCCTCCCGAGGGCCGTTCGCCCCCGCATCCCAGCTTCTGAACCGGTGCTTGGCTTCTCGCCGCAACCCGGTAGCACGCCGTTTGACCGCCCGGACTCCGGCAGCGACCTTCGGTGCAACGCCAACGGGAACATTGCAGCCCGTGCCGGGAAATGTCGAAAGTAGTTGAATAGAATCAGATGTTGCGTTATCGTCCGCGCACCGGCCACCGCGCCGGCGCGGGCCCAGGACATCCCCGCTGGTGGGATGATTACGGAATCGTGGCAGGGCACCAACGTCGAACCGGCCCGATCGCCCCCGTTTGAAGGAGGCGACCGGCGGTCCGAAGCCGCTCGCGACGCCACGAATAGCCGGAATGAGAATCGGGTCTCCGGCCGTGAGACCCACCGTTTGTCGCTGAAAGGAGCGAACCATGGCAGCAAAATCGCGCAAGCCGGCACCGCCGGCCGAAGACTCGAACGCCAAGGCAGGCGCCGAGATCATCGCCGAGACCCTCGTCGACCTTGGCGTCGAGACGATGTTCGGCTACACCGGAGGCGTCGTCCTCCCGTTGTTTGACCGGCTCTACCAGGCCCCCATCCGCTTCGTCGTGCCGCGCCACGAACAGGGTGGCTGCCACATGGCCGACGGCTATGCCCGCGCCACCGGCAAGGTCGGCGTGGTCCTGGCCACCAGTGGACCGGGCGCCTGTAACCTCGTCACCGGGCTGGCCACCGCCATGATGGACTCGATCCCGCTGGTCGCCTTCACGGGGCAGGTGCGGACCGAGCTGATCGGCAACGACGCGTTCCAGGAAGCCGACACGACCGGTATCACGCGGCCCGTGACCAAATACAACTGCATCGTCAAGGACGTCAAGGATCTCGAACGCACGGTCCGCGAGGCGTTCCATATCGCCTCGACCGGCCGGCCGGGACCGGTCCTGGTCGATCTGCCCGTCGATGTCGAGGTCAGCAAGCACCAGGCCGATGGCAAGGTCGAGATCGATCTGCCGGGCTACAAAGTCCGCACCCAGGGCCATGCCCGCCAGATCTCCTCGGCGGCCCAGGCGATCAACAAGGCGGAGCGCCCCGTGCTGTACGTCGGCGGCGGGATCATCATCGCCAATGCGGCCCAGGAACTGCGAGCCGTGGCCGAGAAGGCGCACCTGCCCGTGACCATGACGCTGCTTGGGCTCGGCAGTATCGACCAGAGCCACCCGGAATCGCTGGATATGCTCGGCATGCACGGTTCGGCCTACGCCAACTACGCCGTCCAGGAATCGGATCTGCTGATTGCCGTCGGGGCACGGTTCGACGATCGCGTTACCGGGAACCTCGCGACCTTCGCACCGAATGCCAAGATCATTCACGTCGATATCGATCCGGCCAGTATCTCCAAGAATGTCCACGTCGACATTCCCGTCGTCGGCGATGCCAGGTATATCCTCAGCGAACTGGTCAAGGAGCTCGAATACCGCGAGCGCAAAGAGTGGTTCGCCCAGATCGCGGAGTGGAAGAAGAAGTTCCCCTTCACCTACGATGGCAATACCGACCAGATCAAGCCGCAATATGTCATTGAGGAGATGTGCCGCCAGACCAAGGGCGACGCCGTCATCACCACCGGCGTGGGTCAACACCAAATGTGGGCCGCTCAGTTCTACAAGTTCGCGCGGCCGCGGCAATTCATCACCTCGGGCGGACTGGGCACGATGGGCTACGGCCTGCCCGCGGCCATCGGCGCGCAGCTTGGCCAGCCGGACGCGACGGTCATCGACATCGACGGCGACCACAGCTTCAACATGACGCTGATGGAACTGCCGACCGCCGTGGAGAACAACCTGCCGGTCAAGGTCTGCCTGCTCAACAACGGCTACATGGGCATGGTCCGCCAGTGGCAGGAACTCTTCTACGGCCGCCGCTACGCGTGCAGCTACCTGCAGAACCCCAACTACGCCGCCGTCGCCGAAGCGATGGGTGCCGTCGGCATCACCGTGGAGAAGAAAGAAGACGTCCCGAAGGCCGTCGAACGCATGCTGGCTGAGACGAAGCCCTGCGTGGTCGACTTCCGCGTCGAAGCCGAAGAGAACGTCTGGCCCATGGTCCCGTCGGGCAAGAGCCTCGACGAAATGGCCGGCCTGGACATTCTGGAACGACTCATCTAACTCTACTGGCATAGAAAGCGGGGTTTCCCATGAAGCACATTATCAACGCACTTGTCGAGAACAAACCGGGCGTCCTGGCCCACGTTGCCGGCATGTTCGCCGCCCGGGCCTTCAATATCGATTCGCTCGTCGTCGGCCGCACCGAGGACCCGAAGCTCAGCCGCATGACCATCGTCGTCGTCGGCGACGACAAGGTCCTCGAACAGGTCCGCAAGCAACTCGCCAAAATTGTTCCGGTCGTCAAGGTCCAGGACTACGCCGGCAAGCCCGTCGTCGCCCGCGACCTCATGCTCATCAGCATCGCTGCGCCGCCCGAGAAGCGGCCCGAGATCTTCCCGCTGATCGAAATGTTCCGCGGCCGCGTCGTCGATATCGGCAACAAGTCCATCATGGTCGAGGTCAGCGGGCCCGAGACCAAGATCGAGGCCTTCATCGACGTCTGTAAACCCTACGGCATCAAGAGCGTCGCCCGCACCGGCACCATCGCCATGCCCCGCCAGCACGGCCCGGCCTGACGACGGAGGACCGAGGACGGAGGACGGCTGTAGGTCGAGCGTCCCCGCTCGACAGCAGTAGGTTAGGCGTCCCCGCCTGACCCTCTTCGCAGAGGACAGACGACCGAGGGCAGAAGACAGCGACGAACCCAAACACCAAGGGCTGCGGTGCAACGCCGCAGCCCTTTTTCGTTTTCAGTAGAAGTTAAATCAAGCCGCTCAGGCCGATCCGTTCCGACGCCGGCGCAGGAGCCAGCCGGACGAACTCAGGCCGAGACCCACCAGCACCAATGCGCCGGGCACGGGAACGGGGACGACCGAGAGATCGGTGACCTCGAACCGCAGACCGACGTAGTACTCGGGGTTGCCGAACGAATCGATGGTCTCCAACTGCACGCGGCTCCAGTAGTCGGGCATCGCCGACAGAATGCCGGCCGGATTGGGCAAGGCGTCGCTGGTCAACGCTGCCCCCCTATCGTCTCTGAGGCCGATGAACGTATCCATGCTCAAAACCGGATCGATCTCGGCAAAAGCCCCGGTCAGGGCAAAGCCGGTCAGAGAAGGGAAACGTACCAGGTACTCATCGACGGTGCCGTGCCCCGAGCTGTCGTTGTTGACCACGATGCGGGCCGTGGTCGAACTGATAGTCGAACCGTCGGCAAAGCCGAGATGGAACTCGACGCCGTGATATAGCCCGTAGTAGTCGGACCACGTGGCAGTATCCGCCGTCGTATCGTCGTAGCGATAGTAGCCCGTGACGGCCGAACCGTTGTCAATGGTGTCGAAGTCCAACGCATCCGTCACCCGTCCGGTGACGGCGACGGTGACCATGTCCGCGGCGGCCGGGGCGGCCATGACGAGAGCAAGGAACAAAACGACGGCCAGAGCTCGACCCAGTAGCGTTCTCATGGTGCTTCTCCTCCTCCAGAAGTAGCGACTGTCTCTTGCGAAGAACCACACCTCAAACCGCTCGCAACTCGTCTCATCGTACCCTGTCGCGACCCCCGTGTCAAGCCAGTACCGAGGACAGAAGACAGACGACGGAGAACGGAAGACGGACGACTGTAGGCCGAGCGTCCCCGCTCGACAGCAGTAGGTTAGGCGTCCCCGCCTGACCCGCCGTCACGAACGACAGAAGACGGAGGACAGAGAACAGACGACCGAAGACCGCACCAAACCCCAGGCCTCCGCTTGCCCCCGCAGGCGGAGGCCTTCTCTTTGCGTCCCGGAGAATCATCGCCCCCCTTGTCATCCTGAATGGAGCGAAGCGTAATGAAGGATCTGGGCCCCGACCGGACCATGCCCCCGATACATGGCCCCTCATCAATCCGGTCGCAACAAAGCAACAGATTTGTCGCTTCGCTCAACAACCCGCCGCCAGGGCCTCCAATTTGCCGATCCATTGGCTGAAATGAGGGCATTGAGCCCGCATGGCGTCGAGCCCGATCTTCTGGGCGATCAGGATGCCGTCGTTGACCTTCTGATAGCTGGGGTCGAGTTGCTGAATTCGTTTGGACGGCGCCGTCTGCGGATCGTCGTCAATCTCTTCGGGTGACTGGAATTGCTCCCTGATCTGCCCAACCGTGTCTGCGTCCACCGAGGCCAGCCCCGCCGCCAACGCCTTGGGATCGCTGAACAACAGCGCCTCGAACTCGTGCATCTGCACGTAGGGGATGAAGCGGGCCGGGTTGAAGCCTTCCGCCATCGCAGCGGAAATGTCCGCCAGGATCGCTTCCTCGATTACAGCAGGATTGCCATCTGCTGTTTCTCGACCCGGCCAACTGGTTGGCATGGCGTAATAGTCAAACATCGTCGTGCAGTAGGAGTCGGCGTCTGCTCGCAACGTGTTCAGGATGTCAGCACGACCCCGCGGATACTCCACGATACCGGTGTAATGGCCCGGTTTGCCAAGTTTCTGGGCGTGGGGATTGATACCCAAGGGAAAGAAGTGGGAACGCAGGACGCGATGAACGAAGGTCTCTTCCGTATCTCCCTCGACCAGGAAGGTGACCTTAATCATCGGCCGGTCTCCCGCCGAAGACGTTCTTCTGCCACAGTTCGCCCAGTGAATAGTCTTTCCGCCATTCCGCCAGATCGTCAGACGAGAGACGTCTGAAGATCGACTCGCCCTTCTGCCGGTCGACAACAATGATGTCCTCGGCCTCGAAGTTGTCCAGCAGCGGCGCCGACTGCGTCGAGACAATGATTTGCGTCCTGGTCGCCGCCTTCTTCACCAATCCCGCAAAGAGATTCAAGGCGTAAGGATGCAATCCCAACTCGGGCTCATCGAACAGCATCGTCGCCGGCGGGTCCGGCTGCAACAGCGCCGTCGTCAGTGCCATGAACCGCAGCGTGCCATCAGATAACTGATTCACATGAAACGGATAGTCGCTGTCCCTTTGCGTCCACTCCAGTTGCAGTGCCTCATCGCCATTCGACGCCTTCGGCCGCAGTGTGAAATCATCGAAGAACGGTGCCGCCAGACGAACGGTTTCCCGTATCTTCGCATAGACGCTTGAATGCCTCTCCCGCAACATCAGTAGAAAGGCGGCTAGGTTGCCCGCGTCAGGACGCAGGTATTCGTTGTCTCGCACAGACCCTTGTCGCCGCATCGGTGCCAGCATACTCGTATCGTGGAAGTGATATACGATCCAACCGGATACATGGCCATACACGTCAGTCCGGAAAAACTCTCGAAGCGCCTGCGGCAGTCCGTGATGCCACTTGAGGCAAGACTCACGGGAAGATTCTCTTCTGGCGTACGTAGTACCACCAACATCATGCCCACCGGCATGATGGATGCGTTCTTCCCCAATCATCAAGTCAGTGGAGGTTGTCGGAGACAACTCGAATTCGTAGGCATGCTCGCCGAATACGACATGCGCTGATATTCGGGGCGTATACTTCGGGCCCATGAAGAAGAAGTCATCAGGTCCACCCTGCTCCAAAACGAACTTCTGAAGGCGCTCATCAGCTATCGCGCTAAGCAGGCGAAAGAAACTGACGAAATTGCTCTTACCGGCCCCGTTGGCGCCGATGAGGATGTTGAGCTTGCCCAAGGGAAGGTCCAGAGCCCGAATGGACTTGAATCCCTGCAGCGTAATCTTGTCAATCGGCGATCCCATAGCCCCACATTCCGTTCGTTGCCAACACGCAAATGTACAATCCAAGCCCCAATGCCCGTCACACCCATCAATAAATCCGATCCCCTCCCCCTCGTCAAGCCATGATTTGGCCCATCGGAATGTCTCCCTCCGTCCATCCGTTTGTCATGTCGAGCGGAGTCGAGACATCTCCTCGCGAATTGGGCGCACGCTCTGGGCATAGCGAGATCGCTCCACGCCGGCCTGCCTGCGGCCGGCCTTTGGTCGGTATGGCGTCGCTCCCGGTCAGTTACCCTTCTCTGGCAGCCGATTGTAGCTCCCACCTGAGCACCCTATGGTGGTCTACTTCCCACCTCTGCACACCATATGCCATTCCTGCACAAGTCGTTGGGCTTCCGCGTTCGCCTCCAGGTAGATCCGTGTATCGGGGAACAGCTCTGCATAACTCAGCACAAACTCGCTCATGATTAGCATGGCACATTCAGTGGCGAGACTAGAAAGAAACTCCCGATCATCGGAACTCACCGCTTGGCGTATTTGAAGCAGACTAAGTCCCCCAGAGTGGGCGTAGGAGCAGAGGTACCGATAGAGGTCCCTGAACACACACTCAGCAAATCCCGCCATTACCGCAAGATCAACCCATTTGTAATGCAGCCTCCATTGACCCTTCCTGGCCTTCTTCTGTTGGCTGGCGTTGAAGCTGTGAAAGACCGCATTCTGCTCTATGTTCGATAGGAGGCTACAGATCACGCGCTTGTCCTGCTCGAGGACAGACGTGGCCTTCTCTGAGGTACACGTCACATGTTGTCTTTCGAGAAGTCCTCCAAGTTCCCAGATGTCGTGCCTCAGCTTTCTCGCCTCTATGTCCGCGCGAATATCCCCATAGATATAGTAGAAGCAAAGGTACGTCTCAAATGCTGCGCGAGCAAGAATAGATATTGAGGCATGGTCAATGTAGGATCGCTCACGACCATCGAAAATAGTGAAGCGCGTACCATTTTGCAGATATCGTATTGTGCCAATGTGATCGAACAGCTTGGCGGCCAATGATTGTATATCGCGAAACCATAGGTCGTCATCCGCGATTGGCTGGCCCTTCTTCGAGTCAACCATGCGGAAGAACACTGACATCAAGAACAAGTACTCGTCGTCACGCCGTCTTCGATCAGCCATTTTTCCTCAGTCTCGCCGTCTGGTTGATGGTGCTCATCTCAGTACCCGCCCTCGCTTGCATTCCTGGTCCCTCAGACCGCAATGGCCCAATTGTCAACGCGTGCCCGGAAGTTGTCAAGGCCAGTGCTCTCTCGCTGCCCACTGAGTGGTGTCAGGCGAGGACGCTTAACCTACGAGGCTACGGCTGCGACCGGAGGGACTGGAGGATTTTGATGATCTTGGTGTCGTACTGCGGGTCGGCGGCCCATTTTCCGGTTAGGTTTTCGAGGTAGGGGGCACGGCCGCGTTGGACCCGCCAGAAGCGCGGGTCGACGAGCGGGCGGCGCAGGCGCTTGGTGCTGGCGTAGGCCTTTAGGTGTTGGATCTGGGCGCGGACGCCGGTCCGCTCGTCGGGGAAGGATTCACCCGGTGCGCCCCCGCCCGTGGCGCCGATGCCGGCGAAGTTGTTCTGATGCCGCCGGACGTCGCCATCGAAGCGCAGGTAGTGCGTCTCGTGGCACATCTGACAGAAGGCCACATCGTGATCGACGCCCTCGATGCGGGCCTCCTCGACGTAGATCTCCGCCAGTTCCAGGACCTCCTTCGCGTCGGCCTCGGGATTCTCGCGCAGCAGGAACGAGGCCAGTTGCGGGACCGTCTTCGAGCCGCGACCCATGATCGGCACGGTACCGGTGGGCGTAGGATAATAGACGCCGACACCACTGCCGGCTGAACCATGACAGGAAGCCAGCAGGAGCGCCATTGCATTCAAGAACAACACGGCCACGACGCCGCACCGGGTACACCTTCGGTTCATATCCACAAGCTCCACCACAATGATAGTCAACGTATCATCAGGAATCGGCACATCGATGCCCCGTTGTCCAGAAATTCCCCTCCCCGTCGTCTGCCCTCGGCGTTTGCACCCTTCTCACTCTTCTCCTCTTCGCACGTCCGCCCCGCCTCCGCAAGAAGGGTCAGGCGAGGACGCCTAACCTACCTGTGTCAAGCGAGACGCTCGACCTACAGCCGTCTTCCGCCATCTGTCCTCTGTCCTCCGCCCTCCCTCCTCCGCCTTTCCTCGGGCCATTCCTCGGGGAAATTCAGGTGCGCGAACTCGCCAAAGCATTCGACCGCGGCCCGGTCGTACGCGCGGGCGGCTTCGACCTCGTCGTCGAACGTGCCCAGCCAGATCGTCTTGCCCCCGAACACGAGCTTGGCGTGACAGCGGCGGCTGCCCTTCAAATAACCCACACCCTTGTATCCGGAGGCCGAGCCCCGCTGTTTGCGTTGGTTGCGCTGGTTCTCAGCGCGCGTGCAGACGCGCAGGTTCGCCCGGCAGTTGTTGGCGCGGTTGCCGTCGATGTGATCGACGACCATCCCCCGGGGTGGGTCCATGATCTGGCGATGCATCAAAATGCGCTTGCCCTTCTCGCTCCGGGCCGCATACCCGCCACTGCACAGATGCCAGTGATAGGCGTTGAGCCACTCATAGTCGGCCGCATCGACCAGCGCATAATGTCCATCGGACAGCGCGATCCGTTTGACCTCGCTGCCGTTCTCCCGCACAGGAAGCCGGGCCCGAAAGTTCGCGCAAGGCCTGCCCGGCACCTCCCGTAACTGGCCCGGCCACTGCGGATGATTCGCACACTTGGGCACCAGCGACTCCCCCGCCGCCAGACTCCGCAGCCATTCGTCCGGATCGACCCGCACATAAACGCAGTCGTAACAACTCCGCACCGCCATCAGTCCCTCCCGTCACAAGTGCCGCTTCCCGATCATTGCCATGTCGCCTCGCTGAAACATAGTTGTATACTCACCTAATCAGAAAGGGTTGTCAACAGAAAAATCACAACAACTCGATGCGGATGGAGGCAAGCGGGGACGCTCGCGCTACGCTGGGAGGCAAGGGGCTTGCCTGAGGGGCGATTTGGGCTATAATGGTGGGCCGCGAATGGTCGGGCGGCGCGGCTGCCTGACGCCCCCAAACGTGTTCTCGGAAGGTGAGGTTTTGCGATGAGCGGAAAGAGTGTTTCCACGTGGTTCGTCGGCGTGCTGGCGGTCTTGCTGGTGTGCGGAGCGGGGGTTCAAGGGGGCCAGGGCGACGGTGCGATCAAGCTGATCGTACGGGCCGACGATATCGGCTCGGCCCACGCGGCCAACCTCGCCTGCATCCAGAGCTACCGCGAGGGGATCGCGCGCAGCGTCGAGGTGATGGCGCCGTGCCCGTGGTTCAATGAGGCGGCGGCCATGCTGCGCGAGAACCCGGGCTACGACGTGGGTGTGCACCTGACGCTGACCAGCGAATGGGCCAACTACAAGTGGGGCCCGCTGACCCAGGCGCCGAGCCTGGTGGACAAAGACGGGCATTTCTTCCCGACGACGAGGGGCTTTCTCGCATCGAAGTGGAACATCCATGAGGTGGAGAAGGAGTTGCGGGCCCAGATCGAGCTGGCGCTGAAAGCGATTCCGCAGGTGACGCACCTGAGCAGTCACATGGGCACGCCGACCTCCAACCCCCAACTGCGGGCGCTCGTGCAGAAGCTGGCGGCCGAATACAAGCTGACGTTCGAGACGCCCGGGAGCAAGTACTTTCGCTGGGGCGTCGGCAGTGACGCGACGACCGAGCAGCGCGAGGCGGCGCTGATCAAGGCGCTCGAGGGACTGACGCCCGGCGCTTACATCCTGGTCGAGCATCCGGGTCTCGATACCGAGGAGATGCGGGGGATCGGGCACGAAGGGTATTGGAACGTGGCGAGCCATCGCGACGCTGTAACGAAGGCGTTCACCAGCGCGAAGGTCAAGGCCGTGATTGAGAAACGAGGCATCCAATTGGTCAGCTACAACGACGTCTGGCCGGCCGGGAGGTAGGACAATGGAACGCACAGAATCCCAAGCAGGTATCAACGCATCCCGTCGGCAGTTTCTCAAGACCTCCGGCGCAGCGGCCCTCACTGGCGCCTTCGCCAGCCCCGTGGTCTTGACGCGAAAGGTCTCCGGGGCACAGGCTCCGAGCGACATGCTGAAGGTCGGGCTCATCGGCTGCGGCGGGCGCGGGACCGGTGCGGCCGCCCAGGCTTTGTCGACCAGCGAAGGCGTGGTCCTGACGGCCATGGCCGACGCCTTCGAGGAACGCCTGCAGAACAGCCGCAAGGGCCTCCGGGCCAACGAGCAATTCGGACCGCGCGTCCAGGTCCCCGACGAAGCGTGCTTCGTGGGTCTGGACGGGTACCAGCAGGTGATCGACAGTGGCGTGGACGTGGTCGTCCTGGGCACCCCGCCCGGTTTCCGGCCCCAACATCTGCGCGCGGCCATCGAGGCCGGCAAACACGTCTTCTGCGAAAAACCGATGGCCACCGACGCCCCGGGCGTGCGCAGCGTCCTGGAATCGGCCGCTCTGGCCAAAGAGAAGAACCTGGCTCTGGGAGCGGGCTTCTGCTGGCGCTACCATCCGGCGCGGCGCGCCTTCTACGAGCAGGTTCACAAGGGCGCCATTGGCGAGATTCGTGCTATCTATGCCACGTACCTGACCGGGCCGGTCAAGCCGATGCCCCCGGCCAATACGCGTCCGGCGGGAATGAGCGACGTGGAGTGGCAGATGCGCAACTGGTACAACTTCGTCTGGCTCTCCGGCGACGGGCTGGTGGAACAGGCCTGTCACAGCGTGGACAAGATCGCCTGGGCGATGAACGGCGTCCTGCCGCTCAAGGCCGTGGGTAACGGGGGTCGGCAGTTCCCCAACCACGAAGGCAATATCTTCGACCACATCGACGTCTTCTACGAATTCCCCCACGGCGTGCGCGCCTTCATGACCCAGCGCCAGATCAGCGGTTGCTACGGCGACAACTCGGACTATCTCATGGGCAGCCATGGCACGGGCACCATCAAAGGCTGGAACGATCCGATCATTACATGGAAGGAGTCCTGGCGCTGCTCTGCCCCGAAGGGCAACATGTACCAGATCGAGCACGATGAACTGTTCGCCTCCATCCGCACGGGTAAGCCCATCAACGACGGCGTCTGGATGGCCCACAGCACACTGATGGCCATCATGGGCCGCATGGCCGCCTACACCGGACAGGAGATCACCTGGGACCAGGCGCTGAACTCTCAACTGAAGCTCGTCCCCGACAACCTGACCTGGGACATGGATTTCCCCATCCGCCCCATGGCCCAGCCCGGAAGAACCGAGTTCATCTGAGCACGTGAAGCGTATCTCGTGAAACGTGAAGCGCGTTCGTAGTGTGCCCGTGAGGGCATATTCGCACCGCAGCGCTAGGGGCCTGCGAGCAGAAGAATAACGCCTGACGGCGTCATTACGAACGGTCAACGATGCTGGAAGCTCTCAAGACAGGCCCATCTTTACTGTCTTCCTTGCATACCGCACCGTGACGATCATTCCAATTGACGCGGCAAGGTAGGCTAGCAATATCCACCGCGACAGCACATGCCTCTGACGTTCCAGCAACTCCAAGCGCTCGGCATATGCGGACACCTTCTCCTGCAAGTTAGTCCAAGCTTTCGTCTTCGTCATTTCTTCCAGAGCGACATCGGGCGCTTCTACTCTCAGCGCGAGCCAGAACGACTTCGGGGCCCGCGCGAGGTTCTCCGGAGCGATACTGGTCAGGCCAAGTCTCGAAAGCTCTATACCGAACTCCGCATAAACAATAGTCAGCAGGCACCCTGCCATGAAGAGTGCGCAGAAGATGTAGTATCCGTACGAAGCCCAGTTGCTTTGTCTCGCATTCGTCATTAAGTCACCTCGTCCCTCGATGCAGACAGCGCGGTTGTGGATCGACTCGTTCGGGGTTGATTATGTCTCAGTAGGGAGCGGGGTGTCAAGGTTTGCAGAACAAGCCCTGTGATGTATAGAGCGCGGGGTGTGGCAGCCTCAAGGCGTAGTGAAACGGAGCCTTGGGGATGGCGGATTTGGGCGAGAGCTGTGCCGCGAAGAGCCTTGTCGATGGAACCATCCCCAAGTCCTGCGGACTTGAGGCTGCCACCCCTGATCTCGTGAAGCGTGAAGCGCGTTCGTAGTGTGCCCGTGAGGGCATATTCGCACCGCAGCGCTGTGGGCCTGCGCGCAGGAAAATAACGCCTGACGGCGTCACTACGAACAGGCCGGACCATGTGTTGGAGCCCTTCAGTCCTGTGCCAGGAATTCGGCCGGCGTCACGATGGCGATACCTCGGAACTGTCTGAGCTTGAGCAGGTGAGCATCCCCGGTGACGATAGCGTCAGCCTGAGCCTCTAGTGCACATTCGAGGACGCGATTGTCATCGGGATCGGCCTTGATGGTCCGGAGGCGTCGAGGCGGATTGAGGATTTCACAGACGCCGCTCAGTTCCTCGATGACGGTGATCGCCTGCTCTGGAGTGAGACCGAATTTCGGGCGCTGCAAGACGTCTCTCAGCTCATCAAGAATCGCGATTGACAGAACACATCTGACCTTGCCGGCGATGACCCTCTCCAGGATGGTGCGAGGGGCCCGGCCGAAGATGATCGCTGAAATCAGGACGTTGATGTCCAGGACAATGCATCTGAGCTGCATGGGCGATTCCTAACCACCTGACAGGGAGCAGACAAATCAAGCCCGCTTGGCCTTGCGATGCGCCTGGATCTGGGCGTTGATGTCCTTCTCGGCCAGTCCCTGCTGTTGCGCCAGGCTCTGGCCCAGACTGAAGATCTGCCCCCACCGCTTCCTGCGTTCGATATACAGGCGGGCGGCCTCCCTGACCAGTTCCGACCGTGAGCGCCGTTCGCTCTTGGCCTGCTTGTCGATATCCGCCAGCAGGCTCTCCTGAAACGAGATATTCACCGTCGTTGCCACATCGACCCCTTTCATCGGACGCCCCCAGTATACATACAAACTTTGTATATTGTCAAGATCATCCCCACAGAAACCATCCCCAAGTCCTGCGGATTCGTTCGACTTCGCTCAGAACAGGCTCTGAGACTGCCACCCGTCGCGGCGATCGCCCGCCACCGGCAGCTCATCTCACAGGTTCGCACAGTCGCCAGCGCCTCGGCCCTCTCTTCTTTGGGAAGAGGGCTGCCCGTAGAAATCAGACAGGCCGAGCAGCCGCGCTACCTGCGAATCGCAGGTAGCGCGGCTGGAGCGTTGGCATCGGACGCGATTGGCGATACGGTGTCCTGATGTGGGACGGCCTGAGGGGTTCCGTGCCCGTCGCGGTGCTGGACTCAGAAATTGCGGATCGCACGTAACCGGAGGTTGGGGGCCCACAGCCTATTGTGGAGACAAGCGGAGCGGGAAACACGGGGAGAGTGAAGAAATCGTCTGAGTCGAATTGGCACAACTGCCTCTCGGTTGTTCTCTTGACAGCATGTAGCCGACAGGCTACATAGACCCCATGGTTGAGATTCGCAAGGCGGAGACTTCTGGCACGGAATCTTTAGAGGTTTGAAGATGGCCAAGACCAAGACGACACGATATGACGTGGCGGAGCATTTGCGGACGCCGGAGGAGATGGCGGCCTACCTGGAGGCCTGCTTCGAGGAAGCCAACGGCGATGCGGTCTTCATTGCCAAGGCTCTGGGCGATATCGCCCGTGCCAAGGGCATGTCGCAAGTGGCGCGCGAGGCCGGTTTGTCGCGCGAGAGCCTCTACAAATCGCTGTCCGGCGAGAGAATCCCCACATTTGATACAATCCTGAAAGTCGTCTCAGCGCTGGGTATGAAGCTCCACGCCAAGGCGATGTGACCGTTTGGCCCGTCCTGACACCCATACGGGAGGGGTGGGCGGCGTCTTTCTCGGAAACCTGGCGGCCGGGGGAAAGTGGGAATTGTCTAATGGGGGGTTGGGGGGTATAATTGCCCGGTTTGGGTCGGTGCGATTCCGGCATGCGTATTCAGACGCGTATTGGCGATAGAAAGGAGAACAGCAAAATGGCAGCAACGATGTACTATGAAGCAGACGCCCCGATCACACCGCTGGAGGGCAAGAAGGTGGCGGTGATCGGTTACGGCAGTCAGGGCCACGCCCACAGCCAGAACCTTCGTGACAGTGGTGTCGAGGTGGCGGTCGCCGAGTTGGAGGGGACCGACAATTTCAAGCTGGCGACCGAGCACGGGTTTACGCCCGGCGATATCAAGACCGCCATCGACGGGGCGACGCTGATCATCGTGACGCTGCCTGACGAGATCCAGGCGAAGGTGTACGAGAGCCAGATCGGGCCGAACCTCAAGGCGGGCCAGACGCTCGGCTTCTGCCACGGGTTCAATATCCACTTCAAGTACATCGTGCCGCCCAAGGACGTGAACATCGTCATGATCGCGCCGAAGGGCCCAGGGCACCTGGTGCGCAGCGAGTACGAGAAGGGTGGCGGCGTGCCGTGCCTGGTCGCGGTCGAGCAGGACGCCAGCGGTGACGCCAAGCAGGTCGCGCTGGCCTGGGCCAACGGCATCGGCGGCGCCCGCGCCGGCATCATCGAGACGACCTACAAGGAAGAGACCGAGACCGACCTGTTCGGCGAGCAAGTTGTCCTCTGCGGCGGACTCTCGGCCCTGATCAAAGCCGGCTTCGAGACGCTGGTGGCCGCCGGCTATCAGCCCGAGATCGCTTACTTCGAGTGCATGCACGAGGTCAAGCTGATCGTGGACCTGATGTACCAGGGTGGGCTCAGCTATATGCGGTACAGCATCAGCAACACGGCCGAGTACGGCGACCTGAGTCGCGGGTCGCGGATCATCACGGACGAGACGCGGGCCGAGATGAAGAAGATCCTGGGCGAGATCACCAGCGGCGCCTTCGCCAAGGAATGGGTGGCGGAGTACCAGGGCGGCCTGAAGAACTTCAACGCGCTGTACGACAAGGACCACGGCAGCCAGTTGGAAGATGTCGGCCGGACACTGCGGAAGATGATGAAGTGGATCAAGGCCAAAGAAGTCTAGGGCATTGATTATTGATTAGGGATTATTGATTATTGACTGTTTCGAGAGCCGGCATGAGAGCCAAAGGACTGCGGATGACACATAACGGAACATCGTTGACGCTTATGTCACTCGGTCTTCTGGCTCTCGCCGGCCTTTTTTCCATGTGCGGCTGCGCGACGGTGCCCGACGAGTTCGCCTACGAAAGACTCTCGGTCCCCTACTACCAGACGCGTCTCGGCGCCAGCAGTTCACTCGACGTCCTGGCCCAGGCGGACGCCCCGGACTACCAGTTCGACCCCGAGCATATCGGCAAACAACTGCTCAGCCAGAGCGATACCATGGTGGCCCTGTCGGGCCAGAACGCCAACGGTTTCAAGACGTGGGTCAATCTGGTCGCGTTCGACGAGAGCCGCATGACCGCCCGCCGCAAGTATTTCTTCTGCAGCGACGAGCGGGCCACCAACACCACCACCGAACCCCTGGAATCGCTCGTCGGCCGGGGCCGGGGCCTGTACTTCGACGCGCAACTGCGCCTGGACGCCAAGATCCGCACCACCCCCTACGCCACCGACGAGGCCCGGCAGATTGCCATCCTCCGCTGGCTGGCCGAGCAATTCAACGCCGACGTGCGGCGTCTGACCGATCGCGCCGACGAGCCGACCAACGCCAACGAACTGCTCGCCACGGCCGGGATGATGATGAACCAGACCTTCCAGGGCGTCCTGCTGACGCTGAGCAAATCCCCCGGCCTGGCCCGCGACCTCCCCAGCACCCAGGGCGTCGCCTTCGGCCACATCAGCCTCAACGAAGGCCGCGTCCAGATGCTCGCCACCAACGACGCCGTCGCGATCAAAATCCGCGTCAACCTGCCCCTGATGCCCTGACGATTCCCCAAGCGCCCCCGTCCACATCATCACAAATGCGCGCGGCGAGTATGCGATGAATGGGAAGAAGCCATCGAGCCGACGCAAACCTTGACAAGGACGAGCTTGCGATACACCATGTCATATGCTCAGCCCAAGGAGATCGGTCCCCAGGAGGTGCTACATGAAGAACCGTGTGCTTCGTCTCGTCCTTCTTGTCTTCGTTCTGATCAGTCTCGACAACTATTCCCTCGCTCTGGCCGGGACAGCGAATCAAGACAGTCCGGCTGCCGGCACGGCGGCGCGGGGGTTGTTGGGTCGGCTCTTGCCGGACAGTGACCAGAAAGACGCGTTCGTGTTCGTAGCGATCGCGGACGATGGATCACAGGACTGCTTCGAGATCGAGACGCGGGACGGGAAGGTCGTTATCGGGGGCAATAACGCGATCGCCATGGCGGTCGGGTTGAACTGGTATCTCAAATACTATTGTCATTATCACGTCTCGTTTCGGGGACGGCAGTTGAATCTCCCCGAGCCACTGCCGAAGGTTGCGACCAAGGTGCGGCGAACAGCCTGGGCCCAGCAACGCTACTTCCTAAACTACTGCTGCTTTGGCTATTCGCTCGCCTTCTGGGATTTCGAGCAGTGGGAGCGGCTCATCGACTGGATGGCGTTGAACGGGATCAACGCCCCGCTGTGCGTAACCGGCGCCGAGGCCGTGTGGCAGGCCGTGTGTCGACAACTGGGCATGACGGAGGATGAGATCACGGAATTCCTGGCCGGCCCGCCCTACCTGCCCTTCCAGTGGATGGGCTGCCTGGACGGCTGGGGTGGCCCTTTGCCCAAGGCCTGGATCGCGCAACACGAGCAACTGGGAAAGCGCGTCCTGGCCCGGCAACGCGAACTGGGCATGACACCGGTCCTCCAGGGTTTCACCGGCCACGTTCCGGCCGTGATCGCCCGGAAGGTCGGGGACGCCACCGCGCAGAAAGTCGAGTGGGTGGAATGGCAGACGTATCTCATGGACCCGCTGAGTCCGCAGTTCGCCAAGATCGCCCGTCTGTGGATGACCGAGCAGCAGAGGCGTTTCGGAACGGACCACCTGTACGCGGCCGACACGTTTATCGAAATGGTCCCACCCAGCGGCGATCTCAAATACCTGGCTGATCTCAGCCGTGCCATCTATAGCGGTATGGCGGCCAGCGACCCGGAAGCGGTATGGGTCCTCCAGGGCTGGGCCTTCATGTTCAAGAGAGATTTCTGGACGCAACCGCGCTTCGGAGCCTTTCTGGATGCGATCGACGACGAGCGCATGCTCGTGTTGGATCTCTTCTGTGAATCGGTCCCCATGTGGAATGTCACCGATGCCTTCTGCGGCAAGCCCTGGCTCTGGTGCAACATTCAGACCTTTGGCTGCAAGGTGAACATGGGCGGTGAGCTGGACAAGATCGTCGCCGACCTCTACAGCACGCGACGCGATCCAAACCGAGGTCAACTGGCGGGGCTGGGCTTCGTCAACGAGGGCCTGGACTACAATCCGGTGGTCTTCGATCTGCTGTACGAATGCGCCTGGCGCGACGAACCGATCGACGTCGCGGCGTGGCTGGACGACTACAGCCGGCATCGCTACGGCGCCGCCGACCCGCAAGTGCAGCAGGCGTGGCGTCTGCTCCACGCGCACGTGTACAACAAGCGTCAAAGCGGTGGCTCCGTGATTGTGGCCAAGCCCACGTTGGAGCCCCGCGCCCCTATCGCCGACGCGGCGCAGATGGCGACAGCGTGGGAACATCTACTCAAGGCAGCCGATCGATTCGGCTCGGTCGACACCTATCGGTTCGATCTGGTCCAGGTCGCGCGTCACTGCCTGGCCGCTCATGCCAGCGAACTTCAGCATCAAATGGGTGCGGCGTTTCAGAAACGTGACCTCCCCGCTTTCGAACAGGCGTCGCAACACTTCCTGGACCTGTTGCGTGACATCGACACGCTGCTGGCGACGCGGGAGGATTTCCTGTTGGGCCGCTGGCTCGAAGACGCCAAACGGTGGGGAGCCACCGAGGCCGAGCGAGCCAGAATGGAGTGGAATGCCCGCCGCGTGCTGACCCTCTGGGGCCAGACCCCGGTGATTGACGATTACGCTCACAAGGAATGGTCGGGCATGATCTCAGGCTTCTACCTGCCCCGCTGGGAAAAGGCTCTCCAACAGGCTCGCGAGGACCTCCGCGCGGGACGCACCTTCGATCGTCAGAGCTTCGACCAGAGCATCCGCCCCTGGATGAGCCAGTGGTCCAGTCGGCGCGACACGTATCCCGACCAACCCCAGGGCGACAGTGTCGCAGTCGCCCAAAGGCTCTGGAAGAAATACCGCCCGGCCTTGCGCCCCTGACGAGAACGGACAACGCCTTGCTGCGCTGCAATGCTGTTGCTATCTGCTCGACCGGCAACTGGCCGCCCAGGAAGTCACCTTCACGAAAGAAGGCGGCTTCACCAAGCGCCTCTACCGCATCCGCCGCCAAGGGCGTCGCCAATCTTGAACGCACGCGATAGCTACTTGCCGGCCCGCCATTGGTGGGTCCAGGCGCGGAGGGCCTGGACGGAGGCGATGAGGGTTCCGAGACCACCGGCGTTGAGGAAGGAGTCGGGCGGGACTTCGAGGATGATGCGCTCGTCATACCCGTTGTCGATCAGCAGTTTGATGAAGTCGCGCCAGGGTACGGTGTTGAAGATGAGTGGCTCGTGGTCGCCTTCGTTGACGTCGTGACAATGGACGTGACCGATCCGGCCCACCAACGTCCGCGGCGGCTCCAGGGGCCAGCCGTAGCGATAGTTGTTCCAATAGGCATGTCCGAAATCCCAGCAGGCCTGAACGCCGCTCTTGGCCACGATCTTCAGCAGCTCCTCGTAGCGGTCACCGATACGCTGTTTCGGCTCGTCGGCGTTCGGACTGATCTGCAATTCGACTGTCACGCTGACCTCGGGCGCGTTCTTCTGGCACCAGGCGCGGGCCCAGGTGAAGAAGGCAATCGAACGGTCGACGAGATGCCCCCTGGCATCGGCGGCGGTGCCCGCGGCACCGTGGATGTTCACCAGCGTCGGCGCCTGCTGCCTTTGGGCCGCCTCGGCCGCCAACTCAAAGAAGCGTTCGTGGAGGAGCCGGCAGGGATTGTCGGGGCTGTCGGCGAAGTGCGCCGGGTTGAAGATGGTGCCTTCGGAATAGGGGTGCAGCGTCACCTGGAGTCCGGCATCAACGCACTGGGCGATGTGCTCGCGCAGAACGTCCGGCTGGGTCTCCGGCCCGACGGGCGTTTCCGCCAATTCGACGCCCAGTTCCCTCAGGAATGGCAAAATCTCGCGCCGGCCGTACAGACGCCGGCAAAGCTCGTCTTGCGAAAAACCGATATCGAGTTTCAGTCCGATCAGCATCGGGCCATTATAACGACCCCGCCGACGATAAATAGTGTTAATGTTCGGCACCCCATTATGGTACGATGGAGTCCGTAGCGTGCAGAGACCCCATGGCTGGAGGCAGATGGGAATCCTGGTCTACCCCGCATGTAGGAGGATTTGGCAATGATGACTGCGAAAAAATCATGCATCACCTGCGTCACGGTTACCCTCATCGCTCTGCTGTGCACCGCGCCCGGCAGCGCCCAGATCGATCCGGAATCCATCGTGGGCCTCTGGCTCTTCAACGAAGGGGCGGGCAACCTCGCCAAGGACAGTTCGGGGCACGGCTACGACGCCGACTTCGTGGAGCGTCCCACATGGGTGGCGGGCCGCTACGGCTCGGCGCTGCAATTCGAGGGCGACAGCTATCTCGAGATCCGCAATTCGAGCGAAGACCTCGCCTTCGGCGGCACCGTACCCTTTACCATCACCGCCTGGGTCAAGAACCAAGGTGGCGGCATTGTTGTGGGCAAGTACAACGCCGGTATTGCAGGCGCCTATTTCCTTCAGATCAACGCAGACGGCACAATCGCATATGACCGAGAAAGAGACCCCTGGATAATCTATGGGACCACGGCCCTGCCCAGTGATGACTTTGGGCACGTGGCTGCGGTCTACGATGGCACCGCTTTGAAGATCTATGTGAACGGAGAACTGGATGTCGAGCAAGAGTGGGGCTCTCAGAATACCGATATCGTGACCCCGGTTCTCATCGGCGCCCGGCTTGACAATGGCGTGCCCAGCACGTTATTCAACGGCGTGCTGGATGAGGTGGCGATATTCAACGTGGCGCTGACGGCAGAGCAGATCCAGGAGGTCATGAAGGGACTGGCGTCGTCCAAGGCCGTCTCTCCGATCCCGGCCGATGCGAGCACCGATGTACCGCGCGACACCGCTCTGAGCTGGACCGCTGCCGATGCCGCCGTGACGCACAATGTTTACCTGGGCACGAGTTGGGACGACATCGACGCGGCCGGTACGGACGCGCCGCTGGGCGTCCTCGTCAGCGAGGGCCAGACGGCGACCACCTATACGCCGGAAGCGGCGCTCGCGTATGGCCAGACCTACTACTGGCGGGTCGATGAAGTCAACGGCGCGCCGGATTTCACAGTCTTCAAAGGCAATGTCTGGAGCTTCACGGTCGAGCCGTTCACCTATCCTGTCGAGAACGTCGTCGCGACCAGCAATACGACTTCCAGCGCGGGCGAAGGACCTGAGAACACGATCAACGGTTCCGGTCTAAACGCCAACGACGAGCACTCGATCGCCAGCTCCGACATGTGGCTGGGCACGCCCGGCGCCGAGCCTCCCTACCTCCAGTACGAGTTCGACGGGGTGTACGCGCTGCACGAGATGTGGGTCTGGAACTACAACGTGTCGTTCGAAGCCATGCTCGGGTTTGGGGTCAAGGATGTCACCATCGAGCATTCCGAGAACGGGACGGACTGGACGGTCCTGGGTGACGTGCAGTTTGCCCAGGGGCCGGCGGCGCCCGGCTACACCGCCAACACGACCGTCGACTTTGGCGGCGCCGCAGCCCGTTACGTCCGACTGACCATCAACAGCGGGTATGGGCCGCTGGGCGAGTACGGCCTCAGTGAAGTGCGCTTCCTGTACATTCCGGTTACCGCCCGCAGTCCGCAGCCGGTCGACGGCGCGACGGACGTGCCCGTCGCGACCGACCTGAGTTGGCGTCCCGGTCGCCAGGCGGCGTCCCACGACGTCTACCTCAGCGCCGATCAGGCCGCCGTGGCCGAGGGCACGGCGCCGGCCGGGACCGTCAGTGACAGCACCTACAGCGCCGCCGGCCTGGACCTGGACACGACCTATTACTGGAAGGTCAACGAGGTCAATGACGCGGAGGCGGTCAGCGTGTGGGAAGGCGCGATCTGGAGCTTCACCACGGAACCGTTCCTCGTCCTGGACGATTTCGAGATCTACACCGACGACGAGGGCCACCTGATCTACGAGACCTGGATCGACGGCTGGGTCAACGAGACCGGTTCGACGGTGGGCTACCTGGAGACCCCGTTTGCCGAGACGTCCATCGTCCACGGCGGCGCCCAGGCCATGCCGCTGTTCTATGACAATGCCAACGTGACGGTAGCCGAGGCGGCCCGGACGTTCGACACGCCGCAAGACTGGACCGCGCACGGCATCCAGAGCCTGTCGCTCTATTTCCATGGCAGCGAAGGCAACGACGGGCAACTGTACCTCAAGATCAACGGCACCACGGTGGCTTACAGTGGCGAAGCGACCGACATCGACAAACTCCAGTGGCAGCCGTGGCACGTCGACCTGTCGGGCGTCGGTATCGATCTCAGCGCCGTCAGCGAGCTGACCATCGGTATCGAAGGCGCCGGCGCCGGCGGGGTCGTGTACATCGACGATATTCGTCTCTACGCTGCGGCGCCCGAGTTCGTCACACCCATGCAGCCCGATCCGGCCGGTCTCGTGCTCCATTATGCTCTCGACGAAGGCAGTGGCAGCGTCGCGAACGATTCGTCGGGCAATGGCAACCACGGCACCATCGAAGGCGATCCCGCCTGGATCGATGGCCCCTCGGGCAGCGCTCTGCGCTTTACCGGCGGCCGCGACTACGTTACCACGGGAACGAGTCTGCTCGACAACCTGACGGCATTCACGATCGCCTGCTGGCTCAAGGGCGATTTCTCCCAGGCCATCCGCACCGGGCTCATCGGCCAGAACGACTGCATCGAGTACGGCCTTTCCGCCAGCGATAACCTCCAGATCTGGAGTGCGGCCAGCGGCGCCGTCAACCTGGTGTGGCCCTACAGTGCCGAGACCGACTGGCACAGCGTCGTGGCCGTCGGCGATGGGCAGATCGTAACGATTTACCTCGACGGCAGGCTCGCGGCCTCGGGCGGTACCGCGATCACCGACACCTACGGCTCATCGGACTTCCCCGTCAACATCGGGGGCGGCGGCATCTTCGACGCCACGGAGAACTGGCTCACCGGGGACGTCGACGAGGTCTATATCTATCAGCGTGCGTTGTCGCCCGCGGAGGTCGCCGGTCTGGCGGGTCGGACCGCGCCGCTGGCCGTGCCGTTCTAGGGCCATGGGACCGGCGGTTATCGACCGGGCTACGGGGTGACGTCGGTCAACGTATGGGTCGTGACGAAATTCTGCGTCGGACGAACGTAGACGTTCTTCCAGTTGATGGTCGCGACCTCGGGCATCCGCCGCAGGCTGGCCAGGGCCTTCTCGTAGGGCCCGAGGATCACCGGCTCGAGCGGGGTCCCCGTGATCTCGGCCGTCAGTTCCAGCGGTCCGTGATTCTCCAGGCACAGAAACGTTCTGCCATCGGCCACCTCCACGAGGCGCGCGTCGACCAGACTGGTCATCAATAACTGAAGCACCCATTCATGGCCGCAGAGCATGTTGTTGAAGTACGCGACGGTCCGGCCGGCATGGAGCGCCTTGAGTACGGCTGTGCGCGAGCGGTCCGTGGCAATGACCAGCGTCACGGCCGGCCCGGTCGTCTCCCGCCCATCGTGCGCATCGGAGTTGGCGAAGATGGTCAGGTTGTGGTCGACCGCCCAGTCGAAGGCGAAGGGATACCAGTACGTACCGTGGCTCTCGACCGTGCTCCACTCGGAGCCCACCACGCCGTTGTATATCTCGATCCCCTCGAGCAACCCCTGACTGATGCCCCAGAGCATCGTCTCGCGCAGGCCCACGTGCGGATGCGCGTAGAGCACAAAGCCACCCGCGGCGATCAGACGCTCCCACTGCTCCTGGTAGAATACCTGACTCTGTCCCTCGGTCTCAGCCCAGTGGTGCGGATTGCGAGGCTCGTAGTCCGCGGAGAAGTCGAACGCGATGAGGTGCTCCTGTTCGTTGATCCCGGTCTCGATGCCCCGCAGCAGGAGTACGTCGAGCGCCTCGGCCATGGGCACCGCCTCCGCATAGGCGCGGAGGTCGCCGTGGTCGGTAATGGCGATCACGTCGTAGCCGTACTCCCAGGCCTCCAGCACGCGGTCGGCCGGTGACACCGAGCCATCCGAATGGAACGTGTGCATGTGGAAATCGCCACGCAGCACTTCGTACCGGACCAACCCCCTGGTCCCTGGGCCGTAGACGGCCGGGAAAGGAGCCTCCTGACGCACCACCGCTCCCCCTTGGCGGGCGGGCGAGACCGAAGGCGTCACTACGCAGAAAAGCAGCGCGAGCGTAGCCAGCGCTGCGCGCGAGATGACCAGACGATGACCGTACCGGCTCTCAGCGTCGGCGCGGTCGCCGATCGTTGCGGGCATACTGAATCTCCTTCATAGTGACCGACACATCACTGGGTGCTCTACTGTTGAGCCAGCCAGGCGATCTCCTCCTCGGACAGCGCGTGATCGTAGAGACGCACTTCATCGATCGCGCCGTGGAACCAGTAATTGTTCTGCCCGATGTCCCAGCCGATTCCGAGATCCTGCGCCGGTGCCACCGAGCCGGCGGGAGGCGTTGCAGCGGTCCAGCTCTGCCCGCCGTCGACGGAGATCTGGTGCACGTTCTGATCGCGGTCCAGCACGGCCACCACGAAGACCCATTCGCCCAAAGGCACGGGCAGGAACGTCGTGTCCACGCGATTGCCGCTGATATTGCCGAGCATGAATTTCCAGCCCGCCTGGTCGGCGTCGCCTTGATTGCGGTCGGCGCCGATATAGTATCCGGAACTGCCCGTATCGCGCTTGGCCACGGCCAGGTCCCAGTTGGTCGCGCCGCTGCTGCCGCGCGTCGGGTCCAGATTCGCCCACAGGCTCACCGAGAAACTGCCATCCCCGGGATTAAGGCGATCCTGATGCACGACGCGGATATGGTCGTCGACGCCGTCGAGTTGAATGGCCTGCCCGACCACGCCGGGGCCATAGGTGGGCTCGCCGACCGCTTCGCCATCGTAGCCGTTTCCAGAGCCGTCGGTGGCGGCGCCGTCGACCGCGTAGTGCGCGATCAGATGGGCGCTGTCGGGCTCCACCGGCACCACGGTCGTAGGCGGCGTGCGGTATAGCCGGATGTCATCGATGTACAAAATGCCCTGCGCGCCGGCGCCCTCGACACCGAGCGCCAGGGTCCGCACGCTTCGCAGGTTGATGCCCAAGGCCGTCAGGTCGATGTTCCAAGGCCGCCAGACCACACTGGCGATATGGGAAGCGTCACCGTTGTACGCCACCTTGGTGCCGTCGATCTTAGCGTACAAATCTCCGGTGTTGTCCAGCGCGCCGCGGAAATGAATGGTCAGCGTTCCCGTGCCGCGCACGGTCCAGTCCTGAGCCACGTCGAAGGTCCGCTCGGCCTCGGAATAACCCAGCGGGACCGTGTTGTTGTACGCCAGCGGCATCGACTGCCCCCCACCGTGGACGATCGTCAGCTCCGCGAACGGGGCATCCAGATAGCCGACCTGCGAACCGGTCTCGTTTTCCCAGCCGTCGATCCAGGCCTCGTAAATCAGGCTGCCCTCGTTGTCCGTGTAGCTCTCGAAGTTGTCCACCTCGATGTACTCCAGCGTCGCGAAGCTCCAGACGTCGCCTTCCCACGTGCCGGCGGTCGCGGCCTCGTTGACCTCGTCGATGCGCCAGTAGTAGGTCATGCCCAGATCCAGGTCGCCCACGGCGTATTGGCTCTCCGCCAGCGTATCGAGCCAGGGAAGCGTCTCCGGATCGGTTCCGAAGTGAACGGCGTGGGAGGCCGCCTGGCGACCGGCGCGCCAGTCGAGCACGGTCTCGAGGCCGATCCCGGTGGCGCCGTCGGCCGGCTCGGGCTCGCGGGCCTGGACCGGCAGATAGAGGAAGCGAACCTCGCTCAGGCCGTACTGCCCCATCGTGCCATAGCCGGTGTTGGGCGTCAGGCGCACGTACCGGGCCAGGACGCCCTCGAGGTCGACCGCCGTATTGGCGATGTAGTCGTCGGCAGCCGTGCCCTGCGCGAACTGGACCTCTTTGAGGACCGTCCAGTCGACGCCGTCCAGTGAATGCTCGATCGTGACATCCTTGAACCCGAAGCCCAGCAACAACTCGAACTCCACGTTGTAGTTCCACACGAGCAGTTCGTGCAGCGCGTAGGCGCGGTCGAACTCGAACTGGATATGCAGCGTCTCGCCCTCGACCGGGGCGGCGGCCCACATATCCTCGCTCTCGCTCGAGTGCGCGCCGGTGGCGCCGAGGCCCGAGCCGTCGATGGTGTTCTCCGGTTCTCTTCCGGCATCGGGGATTCCGTTGCTGGTGGCCGTGACTTGCGCAACGGCATAGGCGAACGGCTCGACCGTGAAGCTCCAGACCTTGCCTGTGAAAATGGTACCATCGGGCGCGGCGTTGACCTCGTCGACGCGCCAGTAATATGTCTGCCCGTATGCAAGCGGAGCCTCGGGCACGTAGGTCGTCTGGGCCTGGCCTTCACTGACCAGCACGCCCAGCGGATCGGCCCGGGTTGCACTGCTGACATCTTCGAGCGTCGTCCCCAGGTACACGTCGTGGGCCGCTGCGTACAGCCCCGGCGCCCAGGTGAACGTGACATCGCGCGGCACATCCGAGGCGCGATCACCCGGCTGAGCCCCCTTGGCCAGCGCCGGCGTCATGCCCTCTTGCATGATCAGCGCGATCCGGCTATCCGACAAGGCGCGTTTGAAAAAGGCGACATCATCGATGCGGCCATGGAACCAGTAATTATTCTGCCCGATATCCCAGCCGATCCCGAGGTCCCGGTCCGGCGTGATCGCCCCGGACGGCGGGGTGGTCTCGGCCCAGGTCTGCCCGCCGTCGATGGAAATCTTCTGGGTGTCCTTGCCTCGGTCCAGAACCGCCGCCACGAAGACCCACTCGGCCAGCGGGACGGTCACAAAGGGCGTGTCGGTCCGGGTCCCGCCCGCATCGCCCAGCATGAAGCGGTAGCCGGTCTGGTCGGCGCCGCCCTGGTTCCGATCCGCGCCGACGTAGTAGCCGATACTGCCCGAATCGCGCTTCGCCACCGGCAGATCCCAATTCGTGTCACCGGCGGTGCCGGGCGTCTGTTCCACGCTGACCCAGCAAATGATGGTGAAGCTGCCGTCGCCCGGATTCAAGGCCTCTTGCTGTGGGACGCGGACGTGCGCCTGCGAACCCTCGAAGAACAGACAGCCCTGGCGCCGCCCGTCGTCGCGCCAGAGCGCCCCGCCTTCCAACGTGCCGTGCGCGCCGGTGGCGCTGGAGTCAGCCGCGACGGCGCCGGCGCCTTCATCGAAGGTCCACCACCCGACGAGGTCGGGATCCAGGGCATTGGCCCCAGCCGGCTGGACCAGACCAAGGGCCAGAACAATGATCGTCAGCGAAGTGAGCTTCCTCGACATGATCGTCCTCCTTCAAGCACGTGCCGTCCACACCACCTCCGTCTCATCGGACACGAAGGCCCCCCTTCCCACGCCGCATAGGTTACAGGGAACGAGCCTTGCCGCAAGTGATTCTGCCCGCATCTGCCGCCGACGACGCTAATCGTCCGGCCCGCCTGGGCCGTAAGTCATTTCGTTTGCCGCGGGTCTCTCAGGGATGCTTCTCCGGCACTATTATGGCATACGCCGGTGCACCACACAAGACGAAAGTGGCCCGCCGCGACCCCGGCGGCCAGGGCCGCATCTTGACCGCCCCCGCGGCCCCGATCATAATGACCGGGCGCTGTACCAGGCAAGGCTTGGAAGATGGCGTAACTGTCGCCGCCGTACGAGGCATCGCCTGGCCGGCTGGCATTACAAAGAAAGGGGAAATGGTCATGAAATGGCGATATGTGCCTGGTTGTCTGGTCGTCTGGGCTGTTCTGTGCGTCTCTCTGGCGGGTTGCTCCAAGGAGGAAGATGCGCCCCCCTCTCCAGAGCAGGCGCCGACCAAGTCGAGCACGCCCGCCCCACAGCCGGCTGCGCCGCCGGCCCAGACAATCGCGACCGAACAATCCATCTCGCCACTGATCGCCGAATTCCTGGAGCGGAAGGTGCGCATGCGAAACGTGACGGCGGGTGATTCCGTACCGGAGTTCTTCACCTCCTGGGAAAATATCTTCCAACGGCGCTCGCGTCAGCCGCTGGACCTTCACTTCGAGGTCGAAGTGGACGGGACCTTCCCGACCGATCACGTCTGGAGCAGTTCGAGCAGTCGTGGGATACTCGACGAACTGTGCCAGGCGTACGATCTGGCCTGGACCGTCGCGTCACCCAACGCCATTCGCATCAGCGCGAAGACCAAATAGACACGGGGCCTGCGCCGTGTTGGCACAGACCCCGATGTGTGTTGTCACGTCGTCCGCTAGGAAGCCGGATGGCCTATCTGGATATCGTCGATGTAGATGACGCCGGCACCGCCGGCCGCCGGATTGTCCCGGTCGCCCACACCGATGTAGACCTTCTTCACGCCGGACAGGTTGACGCCGGCCAGGTCGCTGAAACGAATCGACCACGCCTGCCACTGGGTGCTCACCGCCGCATCCGGGTCCGGATGAACCACCACGGCGATATGACCGGCGCTGTCCTCGACCGCTACGTACAGCGGCGCCGGATCGTTGCCTGGCTGGTCCGCGGTGGTCGCGGCACGACCCCGGAAGTGCAGCACGAGCGTGTCGGCCCCGCCGGTCATCCAGTTGTCGGCGCCGAAATCGCGCTCGGTCTCCGAATAGAACGGTGCGGATGTGTTGTCATACTCCAGGGGCATCGCCTGGCTGCCACTGTTGACGATCGATTGCTCGGCGAACGGCGCATCCAGATAGCCGACGGTCGAGCCGGTCTCGTTGTCCCAGCCGTCGATCCAGGCCTGGAAGATGGCCTCGCCGTCATCGAGGTTATCTGTGTAGCTCTCGAAATCCTCGATCGTGAGGTACTCCTTCGTGGAGAAGCTCCAAATGGGCCCTTCCCACACGGCGGGGCTGGCCAAGTCGTTCACTTCATCGACTTTCCAGTAGTAGGTGGTCCCCAACTCCAGGCCGCTGAGTTCGTAGCGGCTGGCCTCAACCGTGTCGGCCGCTGCGGTGCCACTGGCCACGGCCTGCTGGTCGCTGCTGAGGTAAACCGTGTGGGACGTCGCCTCGCGGCCACCGCGCCAATCGAGCGTGACATCGAGAGCAACGTCGGCCGCTCCGGAGGCCGGAGAAGGACCGCGCGGATTGGCCGGCGCGTGGTAGAAGCGCACCTCGCTAAGCCCGTACTGACCCATCGTGCCGTGGCCACTACTGACGGTCAAGGTGACGTACCGGACCGCGGCGCCGCCAAAGTCGATCACCGTGTTGGCCGCGTAGTCGGCGCGGGCCGTCCCCTGCGCCAGCTCGAAAGTGCCCAGCGATGTCCAGGTCTCGCCATCGGCGGAGTAGTCGATGATGACCTCTTTGATCCCGAAGCCCAGGATCAGTTCGAACTGAACGTTGTAGTTCCAGACCCACATCTCCGTCAGCTTATAGACGCTGTCGAACTCGTACAGAATCCAGGTGGCCTCCCCACCGGAGGCGAGCCACATGTCATTGGCAGCGATAGAATGCTGATCGGCCGCGTTAAGACCGGACCCGTTGATGGTGTTCTCCGGTCCGGCCCCCGGATCCGCAGCAGAGGCGGTGGCCACGATATTCGTGACCGGATAGGCATACGGCTCGACCGTGAGGCTCCAGATATCGCCGCGGTAGATCGTCGCGTCCGGCGCGGCGTTGACCTCATCGATGCGCCAATAATAGGTCTGCCCGAACTCAAGCGGCATGGGCGATTCATACGTCGCAGCGAGTTGGCCCTGACTGACGAGCACGCCGAGCGGATTGGCGCGACTGGCGGCGTTGACGTCGTCGAACGAGGTCCCGAGATACACATCGTGCGTCGCGGCGTATTCGCCGGCGGTCCAGCTCAGCATCGCATCGACCGGGACATCCGTCGTCATCTGGGCCGGCTCCGGCTTGCGTGCGGCCACCAGCACCTCGATCTCCGGCGGCGGCGCCGTGTCCATCCAGACGCGATCGATGTTGAGATCGATATCGCTGTCACCCACATTGAAGTAGAGGTCGATGTCGTCGTTGAAGTTGCCGGTGCCACCGACGGTCGGTCCGGTGTGGGTGTACTCGAACGTGAAGGTCTGCACGTCGGTGGTCAGCTCGATACCCGGCGCGAACCAATACCGGTTCCAGTCATTCGTCGACCGACCCAACAGCATGGACGAAATCGTCCGGGGCTCATCCGCCCGGGCCATGAAGCTGATGTAATAGGTCTCGCCCTCGACCAGTTCCAGATAGGACTGGATCAGTTGCAGCGAACCGGCCGCGCCGTCCGGGATGACGATGCGCAGGGACATGTCGCCCGACATGCTCTCGTCCGGGACCGGCTCGACGCGTTCGAAGTCCCCCGTTTCCCAGAGCCACCAGTTCTCCGCAGCCAGGGGTTCGTCGAACTCCCAGTTGCGCAATTGGTTGTCGGCCCGGACCCCGGCAGCACCGGCTCCCAGCGCGACCATGACAGCAATCAACCCAACCCACGTCTTCCACATGGCAGTCCTCCTTCCCAAAGCATGTTGCCCGCTCTCGCCAGCCGCATCGGCCTGCAAGACAACAGAATCCACCGGCCTCCATGCCGCTCCGAAGACCAGGCGGATCTTCCCCGTCCGAGTCGTCAAAAGCACGTCCGCACTTCGCACCTTCTATGATACCACAGCGCCTGGCCGGGCCGCAAAGATTCTTGCCGCATCTGCAAGGTCCTGAGACCTGACCATTCCGGGGCCGGGCAGGCACGGGGGAAAAACCCCTACGGCGTTCCGCATGACAAACGCATACCAGCAGGGCGCAATTGACAAAGCGGTCCGGCCCGGCGTAGAATCCCGGGTGGAACCGAAAACCCCTGACCAGAAACCAAGGAGGGTCGACATGTTCAAGACCGTCAAGGACCGCGTGTGGGCGTTCGATGCCGAGTGGATTCCCGACCCGCTGGCGGGCCGGATGCTGTACAAGCTGCCGACGGAGATGGCCGACGAGAAGGTGATGGAGGCGATGTGGAAGGAAGGCGGCGCGACGGAGGAGGATCCGACACCCTATCTCAAGACGGTGCTGTGCCGGATCGTCTCGATCGCGGCCGTCGAACGTCATCAGACGGGCAAAGACGTGAAGCTGCATCTGTTGTCGCTGCCGCGTGACAGCCGAGACCCGGCGCACACCGACGAGCGCAGCGTGGTGGGCACGTTCCTGAGCAAGGTGGGCCAGTACAAACCCCAGCTCGTCGGCTTCAACTCGGCCGGCGCGGACCTGAAGGCGATGATCCAGCGCAGTGTCGTCCAGGGGTTGTCCATGCCCGCTTTCTGCAAGCGACCGAACAAGCCCTGGGAAGGGGACGACTACTTCGACAGCCGCAACAGCGAAGCCGGCGTCGATCTCAAGGACGTCGTCGGAGGCTGGGGCAAGGCGACACCGTCACTGAACGAAATCGCCACGCTTTCAGGCATCCCGGGCAAGCTCGACGTCGACGGCGAGCAGGTGGCCAGCCTGTGGCTCGCGGGCAACCTGGACAAGATCATCGCCTACAACGAATTCGACGCGCTGACGACGTATCTGCTCTGGCTGCGCATCGCCCACTTTGGCGGGCACTTCACGACGACCGAATACGAGCGTGAGCAGGACCTCGTCCGCGCCATGATCGACACGGAGATCCGGGAGAACAACAAAGACCATCTCCAGAACTACCTGGACGAATGGGATCGTCTCGCGAGCTTGCTCGAACAGAGCCAGGTCGTGGATCATCCCGTGGGCTAGATCATCTTGTTACAGCCCGTTCATATCATTCGTAACCGCAGAGAGGAGAAATGGCACATGAGACGAGAAGTTGGAGGGACCGTTGTCCTGTTGTGGGCAGTGTTGCTGAGCACGGCGGCAGCCGGGCCGGTGGACCCGCAAGGACGACCCCTGATTCACAAGCTCGGCACCATCGACTGCGACCTGGTCGAGACCACCCCCGTCGTGTTCCGCGGGAAATTGTATCGCTGTGAATGGGTGCGCACGAGCTACCAGGGCAATGAACTGGGCGAGAATTATTCGCGTCTGGTCGAGGTCAGTACGGGCAAACCGACCGCGCCCCTGGCGCGGGGATGTGCGTTTTCCAGCGCGTTTGTGGATGGGGACACCGTCTATGTGACCGGCACGCGCACCGAACGGGGCCGCACCGGCCAACACGTCCAACTCTTCGCCTCGAAAGACCTCCAACAGTGGGAGCACTGGACCGCGTTGGACCTGGACGGATTTGAGATCTTCAACACCTCGATCTGCAAAGCCGGCGACCGGTACGTGATGATGTTCGAGATCCGTCGGCCCCGGGAGCAAGCCGGCGCGGCCTTCACGGCCCGGTTCGCCACCTCGCAGAACCTGCGGACGTGGGAGGTCACCCCGCCCGAGTGCGTGTACGCCAAGGACCGCTACACCGCGCCCCATTGCCTGCGCTATCTCGACGGGTACTACTACGATTTCTATCTCGAAGCGCACCAGGGCTACGAGATGCGCGTCGTACGCTCGCGTGACCTGATCCACTGGGAACCGAGCCCTTTGAATCCGGTGCTCAAGGCCTCGTCCGAGGACAAGCAGATCGCCAATCCGAAGCTCACTACCGAACAGCGGCAGCGCATCGCCAAAGCAAAGAACATCAACAACTCCGACATCGACTTCTGCCCCCACGACGGCCGGTTGGTCATCAACTACTCCTGGGGCAACCAGCGTGGCGAGGAATTTCTCGCCCAGGCGGAATACGACGGGACAGAAGAGGAGTTTCTCAAAGGCTGGTTTCCGACAGAGGATCACAGCGCGGCGATGAAGCCACTGCTGATCATCGAGCCCAGCGCGGAATACCCGCGTCACTCCGAAGGGGACATCGTCGAGCTCAACGACGGGCGGCTGTGCCTGATCTACACGCGTTTCGACAGCAAGAGCGGCGACCATTCCCCGGCCGACCTGGTCCAACGGTTCTCCGACGATGGCGGCGCGACCTGGAGCGAACCGGAGGTGGTGGTCGCGCAGACGGGCGGGCTCAACGTCATGTCGGTTTCATTGCTGCGCCTGGCGAGCGGCGAGGTCGCCTTGTTCTACTTGCGCAAGACGTCAAGGGAGGATTGCCGGCCCGTGATGCACCTCTCCACCGACGAAGCGCAGAACTGGAGCGAACCAACCGTCTGCATCACCGACGAAGTGGGCTATTACGTGATGAACAACGACCGCGCCACGCAGTTGAAGTCGGGCCGCCTGGTGCTGCCCGTGGCGTGGCACCAGGGGCCAGGCAGACCCCGGGACAACCAGGGCATCATCATGTGCTATGTGTCCGACGACAAGGGCCAAACGTGGCGGCGCAGCAACGATGCGTTCAAAGGTTATGGCCCGGATGGGCAGCGCGTGCTGGTGCAGGAGCCGGGCGTGATCGAGTTGACCGACGGCCGGCTGCTGATGTACATGCGTACCGATGCGGGCAGTCAATACATCTGCTATTCGCGTGACGGCGGCCAGACCTGGTCGAAGGCCAAGGCCTCCGCGCTGGCGTCGCCCCGCAGTCCGGCCTCCATCAAACGCATTCCCTGGACGGGCGAATTGGTTTGCGTGTGGAACGATCATTCCGGGCGCCATCGGTACACGCAGGGCCGGCGCACGCCGCTGTGCATCGCGACCAGTCGCGACGACGGGACGACGTGGAGCCCGTCGCGGGCCATCGAGACCGACCCCGACGGCTGGTATTGCTATACCGCGATTACGTTCGTGGGCGACCGCATGCTGCTGGCCTACTGCGCCGGTGACAAGGAGGTGGGCGGCCTGAACCGACTCAAGGTCCTGGCCGTCAAGAACGACTGGCTGACCGCAAGGCAGATCCAATAACCGATCGTCGGTAAGCGATCGTCAATCCCAGGAGTGGGTCTGTAAGCCGAGTTCTGTTCCCGCCGCGAAAGCGGGCGGCGATCATTTGTCTGGACCGGCCGTTACCGACCGGCTCTCCCGCGCAAACGGGACGCAACCTACCCGCCGGCCGGGCGATCCGAAGAATCGCCCGTACTCGGGCCAAGTACAACTGATGTCGACCGGCTGCTTGGTCTTGCAGGCGGTGGGGTTTACCCTGCCGACGACGTCACCGCCGTCGCGGTGCGCTCTTACCGCACCTTTTCACCTTTGCCTGTGCCCCGAGGGGCCATCGGCCGTGTGTTTTCTGTGGCACTTTCCCTGAGGTACCGGCCCCATTTTGCCGCAAGCAGCGAAATGGGAACCAGCCCCCGGTGGCCGTTAGCCACCACCGTGCCCTGCCCTGCTCGGACTTTCCTCTGGCAGCTCAAAGCCGCCAGCGACCGCCCGACCCACTCCTGGGATTGACAATCGCTTACCGACGATTGATCGCTGGATCCAAAGCCATTTTGATTATATCAGTTTCGCCCAGTTCTTACCACCGACGCGCGCCAGCGGAGATCCATGCAGCGCTGCCCGGCTCGCTTGCGGCCCCACAGGAAGGGATGGGCGGAAGAACGCGAAGAAATCCGGCATGGTCCGAGAAAAATACGTGTTTGTGCGTATGGATGTCCCATCTGGTTTGTGTTCTAAGATGGGGAACAGCGTGGGTGTGATACCCAAAGGTGAGCCGTGGCGCGTTGTGACGGCACTGATCGGAGGAAGGGATCACACCCAACGGTTGAGTATCGGGGCTGCTTCCTCGACGTTCTCACAGTAGTGGCATCGAGCCCAGACGGATCATTGGGCCAAGCGGTTCGCGCCCTCGCCAACCGACGAGCATCCGCCAAAGAACGGTTGACCGCAAGGCGGCGGCAACGCGTCCTACGAACCGGTATCCTCATCGATCTGCCACCAGGTAGCGCCGGATCCCATGGGCCGTGTCAGCAGTCCCACAGCGCATCCAGGGATGGTTGTCGACCGCCTGTGCACGACCGGCAGTTCAGCGAAGAAAGGAGGTAACGCCGGAAAAGGATTTCGTGTGGCAAACGGGAGCGTGATGATCGGAATACCTCGTCGGGTTTTATCATCAACGCAAACGACTTATGAAGGGGGCTGAAAATGAAACCGTTAGCAGTGATAACCGCAGCACTCCTGCTGACCGGTTTTGGCGCCGGCGCGCACGGCGCCAGCACCGAACTGGTCCTGGCGATCGACGGCTCCGGCAGCATTGTGACCAGCGATTGGACCATGATGCTCAGTGGCTACGCCGCCGCCATCGCCAATCCGAGTATCGTACCTCAGGACGGCTCCGTGGCCCTCGGAGTGGTTCAGTTTTCCTCAAACACCAGAGTGGAGATCCCCATCACGACGGTCACGAGCGGCAACGTCTCGGCGTTGACCGCCAACATTGCGAGTCTAAGTCAAATGGGATTCCGCACCAATATCAGCGAGGGGATCACAGTGGCCGAGACGCTGTTGTCCGCCAACTTCATCGGAAAACAGATCATCGACGTCTCCACCGACGGCCAGCACAATCAGGGCGGTTGGACTCCCCTGGAGGCGGCCATGGCAGCCGTTGATAGTGGAGACGCCGACGCGGTCAATGTCATCGCGATCGGCCGAGCGTTGGACTATGACTTTAACTATGGCGTCGACTCCTTCAACCTGTACGTGGACGACTTCGATGGTTTTGGCGTCGCCATTGCGGATAAGATTACACGCGAGATTGATCCTATGGTCCCAGCGCCGGGCGCCTTACTTCTGGCCAATCTCGGAGTGGGGCTGCTGTACTGGACGCAGCGGCGTAGGATACAATAGCCGCGCCGTCACCCGAAAACCGTTTCATCTCAAAGGGCTGCCGATAGCACGTCGTAGCCCTTTTGCGCCGGTGTCGACCACAGGAGCAGCCGCACCGGATCGTTTGCCTTGTGCCCGTCTTGAAACGGGGGGATTCAAATCCGAGACCCCGTACGAGGCCGAGTCTCCCTATGGCACGGGTACAACTTGACGCCATGCGCGGCCCCGTCTACACTACCGTGGTGACAGATGCAGGTGATCGATGGTTCAGGCGCAGGGGCGTTATGCAAAACATTCTCTTCGTAGGATTGGGCGGGTTTGTGGGCTCGGTACTGCGTTACCTGGTCGCGGGTTGGGTGCAGAAACTCTCGGACGCGCCGTTCTTCCCGTGTGGCACGCTGAGTGTCAACGTCGTCGGCTGCCTGGTCATCGGCCTGCTGGGCGGCTGGGCGGACAATGCCAACCTGTTCAGTCCTCCGGTGCGGCTGTTTCTGCTGGTGGGTCTGCTCGGTGGATTCACCACCTATTCGACGTTCGGCTACGAGACCGTGGCGCTGCTGCGCGATCGCCAGGCACTGGCGGCGCTGGGCTATGTGGGCCTGCACCTGATCCTCGGCTTTGGCGCCGTGGCGCTGGGATACGGGCTCTCAACCCTCAAGGGATAGACCATGTTGGGCCAAGAAGGACAACTGCTGCGCATCTTCATCGGCGAAAGCGACCGGCACGAAGGCAAACCCCTCTACGAATGGATCGTGCGCCAGGCTCGGGAGCATCACATGGCCGGGGCGACGGTCGTCCGCGGCCTGGAAGGATTCGGGGCGCACAGCCGCATGCACACCGCCAAGATTCTCCGGCTCAGTCAGGACCTGCCCATCATCATCGAGATTGTGGACACCCCTGAGAAGATCCAGAGCTTCCTGCCGATCATCGACGGGGCCATCACCGAAGGGATCGCCACGCTGGAGAAGGTTCATGTCCATTTCTACCGCGGCGGCAACGATCCGGATTCACCCGGCCAGGTGTGAGCGTTGAACATGGTCATGCACCATCGTCTTGGGTGGCAGCGTCAAGCGCAGCTTGGCGATGGCTTCCCACGGATTCCGGTGAACCACCGCCAAGGCCTGCGGCCTTGACGCTGCCACCCAACTGGGAATTGCCATCAGACCACATGGCATTGAGTACTCAGTTCGACTTGACCATCTCGATGTGCTTCTTGAAGTGGACCTCGTCGGCCTCAGGGAAATCCATGCGGTAGTGAACGCCCCGGCTCTCTTGGCGCAGATCAGCCGCGTGGGCGACCAACAGCGACGCCGTCAGCATGTTCTGGCATTCCCAGCCCACCGGGGAATCGAAAATCTTATCCATCACGTAGCGATGCCAGAAGCGAATGATCTCCTGGGCCTCGGCCAGGGGTTGGGCTTTGCGCGTGATGCCAACGTTGCGCCACATCAGAGCCCGGAGCGAGTTGCGCACGTCGGCCGCATCGAGCCGACTGCGATCGGAATGCGGGATCTGATACTTGATCAGCGGATGCTTCATTGCGGCCGCGTCCGCGGTGGTGGTCTCCACAACCGACCGCCCTGCGATAGTCCCGAAGACCAGGCCTTCCAGCAGCGAATTGCTGCCCAGTCGGTTGGCCCCGTGCAATCCCGTGCTGGCCACCTCGCCGCAGGCGTAGAGATTCTCGATACTGGTCCGCGCGCCGGTGTCGGTCGCCACGCCGCCGACCATGTAGTGCGCGCTGGGTCGAACGGGGATCAGGTCGTGACTGACGTCGATATCGAAGCTCTCGCACAAATCGCTGATCAGCGGAAAACGTTTCGCGAAGTATTCCTTGTCGAGGTGCCGCACGTCGAGAAAGACGTGGGTCGATTCGGTCTTGCGCATCTGGGCCAAGATGGCACGACTGACCACGTCGCGCGGCGCCAGCTCACCCGCTTCATCGTATTCACTCATGAAACGATGCCCCGACGTGTCCAGGAGGATGGCGCCTTCACCGCGCAGGGTTTCGGTAATCAGGGCGCGGGAGGCACCGGCAATGTATAATGTGGTCGGGTGGAACTGCACCAACTCCATATCGCGCAGGACCGCCCCGGCGCGATAGGCCATCGCGACACCGTCGGCCGTGGCCCCGGGCGGGTTGGTGGTCTCGCGGTAGAGCTGGCCCACCCCCCCGCTGGCCAGAATCGTCTTGGCGGCCCAGAGAATTTGCAGCCTATGCTGAGCGTCCTGGCCGATGATGCCCACGCACCGATGGTCTTCATCGGTGAGCAGGTCGATCGTGAAGAAGTTCTCCAACACCTTGATATTGGACGCGTGCTTGACCTGCGCGATCAGCGTCTCGGCGATGGCCCGGCCGGTCTCGTCGCCGTGGGCATGGAGGATGCGGGCGTGCGAATGGCCTCCTTCGAGCGTCGCGTCAATCTTCCCGTCGACCTGATCGAAGGGGGTGCCCCATTGGCACAATTGCTTGATAAGCTGGGGCCCCTGCTCGACGACCTGATGGACGACACGTTCGTCGCACAGTCCACACCCGGTCTTGAGCGTGTCGGCCACGTGGGATTCGAAGGTGTCGTCGGCGTTCAGGACCGAAGCGATGCCGCCCTGCGCCTTCCAGGTATTGCTATCTTCCAGGGTACCCTTGCAGACGACCACGACGTTGCGCTGGTCAGCCGCGGCCAGGGCCGCCCGGAGTCCCGCCAGGCCTGCGCCCACGACCACACAATCGGCAAAAAGCTGGTTGGTGGAAATTGAATCGATGTCGACCAGGTAGCGCCGGGGCTCACCAAAGCGAATGCGCTCGGATGTCGGTGTCTTCTCAGTCGTCTTTCGTTTGCCCATGATCTTCTTGCTTTCCAAAATCGGCCGCTCCGGTCCAGCACGAGGATTCGACCCCCACCACCCGAGCGACGCCAATGCCAAGGCCTTTCCGGCCAAAGACGCGCTATCATACCGGAAACTCCCCAGTTTGAAAACACGCAAAAATGGCACCTGGCCTTGATATCGCCTGGGACGAAGTGGTAGAATGAAATCGCTTTGGTAGGGAGGATCATGGGCGGAGTGAATCGATACCGGGGGGGGCGGGTGCCGCGCAGCGCGTTCACGCTGATTGAACTGCTGGTGGTCATCTCCATTGTCGCGCTGCTGCTGGCGATCCTGCTGCCGGCATCGCACCGGGCACGAACCCAGGCGCGCGACGTGGCCTGCCAATCCAATCTGCGGCAATCGGGCATCTACTTCACCCTGTACACGGAGCAGAACGACTATCGCTTCTTTCCCGATCTGCGCGTTCGGTCGGGCTACCCGGGCTGGTACGAGCCGATGAAAACCTACTTCGAGGACGGGCCCGCGGTATTGCTGTGTCCATCGGCCAAGAGACACCGTCCTCCGTCCGAGGTCCATCCCGACTGGGGCGGTGGCAGCCGGTCGGCCTGGGAATACGGCGGCGTCCTGGCCAGTTACGGAACCAACCACTGGATCGGCTCGGTGACCGAAGAACACCGGATCGGCCCAGCGGCAGAGAGGAGTTGGGAAACACCTTTGATCAGGAAAGGGGCGACGGTCCCGGTCTTCCTCGGGTGCATGTTCGGCGGGGGCGGCCCGACGCGCCGCGACACACCGCCGGTCGCCGATGACGTGCACAAGGTCGCCGGAAAGGGATGCAACATGGCCCACTTCTGCCTCAACCGACACCACGCGACCGTCAACGGCCTCTTTATGGACTGGTCCGTACGGAAGGTGGGGCTCAAGGAACTGTGGACCTTGAAATGGCACCGACAGTACGACACCGCCGGGCCTTGGACCCTGGCCGGAGGCGTCGAGCGTCAGGATTGGCCCAAGTGGATGCGGAAATTCAAGGATTACTGACCGCCTGCCCAATGGGCACTCCGGACCGGGCGAACTGCGGACCGGCCGAACGGGACGGTGCGCTCACCACGTTCCGCAACGACTAGTCAATGACGACGGACTTCTGCGGCCCTGTCTCACCAGCGATCTCGTGACAACTAGGGCTCTTTGCGTACCAGAACCACTTCATCGGCAAAGACACGTTCGTCGCCCGCATACTTGGTGACGAAGGCCTGGAGCGCCGCGGTCGAAGCGGTCAGGATAATCCGGTCATCGGCCTCGAGCGTCGAGACGGCGTTGGGCTCGGCATCGATCAACGTTTGGAGCTTGTCATCGTTGGTCAGCCGCAATGCCAGCTTCCCACCGGCCATGTCCACCTGGATGAACGTGTGGGCCCGGACGAACAGAAAGGCATTGTAGAACAGGTCCATCTGCTCGATGTCATCTTCACCCGAGGGAAACTTGTCGGCAAACACGTCGAGGAAGAGCTTGCCGTCGAGCTTCACCAGAACCGCCAGGAGCGAGCCCTCGCGAGCTTCTTTGTCGCGCAACTTCAAGCGATACACCTTGCCCGCAAGACCTTCCAATTCATCGGGCAACGCGTCGGCCGCACCCGATTCCAGGCGAGCGAACTGCCATGTGACTTCCGGCTCATCGGCATCATCGGCCCAGATGCCCAGCAAGGGCTCCTCGAAAACCACCGTCTGCTTCGTGAAGAGCGGTTGCAGGGACAGCACGGGGACACACCCGCCCAACAGAACGGCCAGACAGTAGAACAGAATCTTCTTCGCTTTCATTCCCAGTCTCCTTACTCGCTTGGCGATAGGTCGATGCTTCAACGCCGTGCCATCATACCATCGTTCGGCCCGATCAGAAAGGAGGTTGCCAGAGGCGAGTAAAACCGCTACAGTGCACGGCCCCCGACCGGGGCCATAGCCAAGAATTCATGTAAGGACAAATAATGCCTGATTTGGAACCCATCGCCTGGGTTGTCATCGCACTCTGTGCCTTCCTCGTGGGTGCGGCCAAGACCGGCATCCCGGGCATCGGCATCCTGCCCGCCCTGTTGATGGCCCAGGTGCTGCCCGCCCAGGCCTCGACCGGCATGCTCCTGGGCATTCTCATTCTGGGCGATCTGTTCGGCGCCGGCTACCATCGGCACAACGCGCAGTGGTCGCACATGCCCCGTCTGCTGCCCGCGGCCTTTGCCGGCATCGTGGCCGGGCACCAGATCATGGACCATATCAGCGACGCCCAACTCAAACCGATCATTGGACTCATCGTCCTGGTCATGCTGGGACTGAACTACTGGCGCACCCGCTCTCAGGGCGAAAACCTGCGTGTGCCCACACAATGGTGGTTCGCCGCGGCGCTCGGTTTCACCGCCGGGTTGACGTCGATGATGGCCAACGCGGCCGGGCCGATCATGATCATCTACTTCGTCGCCATGCAACTGCCCAAGGTCGCCTTCGTCGGCACCAGCGCCTGGTTCTTCTTCGTGCTCAACTGGCTCAAGGTCCCCTTCAGTGCCAATCTGAACCTCATGACGGCCGAAACCGTGACGCTCAATTTGATGATGATCCCGGCGATCGCCGTCGGGGCGTTGGTCGGCATCCTCTTCCTCAAGCGTATTCCGCAAAAGGTCTTCAACGCGGTCGTTCAGGTCCTCGCGGTCGCCGCCGCGATCAAGTTGCTGGCCGGAGGCATCCATCTGGTGTTCTGACCGTCCAGGCCGGCGACGATACTCGGAAAGGATTTGAAAAAGGGCTCGCGAACGACCATGATTGAGGCTATGCCCAAACGCAACGAACACGAGATGCTGGAACCGGTGCGGCAGCGGATGCTCGAGCGTGATCTGCGGGGGCGAGATATCACGGACCCCGAGGTGCTGCGCGTCATGGCCGAGGTTCGGCGCGAGGCGTTCTTGCCAGAGGGGTACTACTCCCAGGCGTACGCCGACCGGCCCTTGCCGATCGGGTCGGGGCAGACGATCTCGCAGCCCTATATCGTGGCGCTGATGACGCAACTGCTGCGTCTCGACGCCGACTGCGACGTGCTGGAGATCGGTACGGGCAGCGGATACCAAACGGCGATCCTGGCGCGACTGGCCCGAACGGTGTACACCATGGAAGCCCTTGAAGATTTGGCGGACCGGGCCCAGGAAGTCTTGAAGAAACTGCAAATCGACAACGTGGAATTTCGCCTGGGCGACGGCAGTTGCGGCTGGCCCGAGCCGCGCACGTTTGCCCGCATCGTCATCACCGCGGCGGCGCCGACCTGGCCCGGCCCGCTGTTCGATCAACTGGCCGAGGGCGGCCGCATCGTCGCGCCGCTGGGCCGGGGTTCGACGCAGTCGCTGATGCTCGGCGAGAAAAGGCGGGGCAGACTGATCGAAAGCCACATCTGCGGCTGTCGATTCGTCAAACTCGTGGGCCAGTATGGTTTTCCTGACTGCTAAGGATTTGCGCACAACCTGAGAAATGGACGCAGAAGCAAAGAACAAGTTGGATCTGCATACGCCCGTGCAATACGTCAAGGGGGTCGGTCCGGCCCGAGCCGAGACCTTCGCCCAGCTCGGCGTGCAGACCGTGGGCGATCTGCTCGAGTACTACCCACGGGACTGGGTCTTCGCGCCGGCACCGGTCAAGATCGCGCAATTGCAGCCCAACGAAACCGTCAGCATCATCGGGTTGGTCGAATCGACCGACTATCAGAGCTATCGCCGCACGCCGCTGTTCGAGGTGATGGTCAGTGACGATACCGGGACGTGTCGGCTCGTGTGGTTCCACGGCGGATACCTGCGCAACCAGTTCCAGCCGGGGCAGGTGCTCATGGTCTCGGGCAAAGCCACGATCTACAAGCACCAGCTTCAGATGACCAACCCCAAATTCATGGTGCTCGACGAAAGTCACGCCAAGCCCGACCTGTACTTCAGCGGTGGGGTCTATCCCGCCTCGGCCCGTCTGGGCAGCGGTCAGATCAAACGCATTGTTGTGCCGCTGCTGGAGAGGGTCGATGACTGGGTGAACGAACTCCATGAGCAGGACACCCTCAAAAAATTGCACCTGATCGGACGGCAGGACGCGTTTCGCTGGATCCACATGCCCCCCGATGAGGACAAGCTCGCCAAGGCCCAGCGCCGTCTCAAATACGACGAGCTGTTCCTGATGCAACTGGGTTTGGCGCTGCGGCGCTATCGAATGCAGCATTTCTCAGCCGCGATGCCGTGTGCGTGTTCGGACGAGATGGACAGCCGGATTCGCAAGCGTTTCCCTTTCCTGCTGACGGAGGATCAGAACGACTGCATCGCGGAGATCGTGCGCGACATGGGGCGCAGGGAACCGATGAACCGACTCCTCCAGGGCGACGTCGGCTCGGGCAAGACCGTGGTCGCACTCTACGCGGCCTTGCTGGCGGTCGGCAATGGGACTCAGGCCGCCATCATGGCACCGACGGAAATCCTGGCGTCGCAACACTTCATCAGTATGGAGCGTTACCTCAAGAACAGCCAGGTCAAGCGTGTGTTGATCACCGGTGGGCTGACGGGCAAAAAGCGCCGCGCGTTGCTCGACGAGATTCGCCAGGGTGACATCGACATCGTCGTCGGTACGGTGGCTCTGCTGCAAAAGGACATCGAGTTCCGCCAGCTCGGTCTGGTGGTCATCGACGAGCAGCACAAGTTCGGGGTCCATCAGCGTGCCGAGCTGCGCAAGGAGAGCACGCCGCACTGCCTGGTTATGACGGCCACCCCCATTCCCCGCACGTTGGCGATGACCGCCTTTGGGGATCTCGATGTCTCGATCATCAAGCATGCCCCGCCCGGGCGCGGTGCCATTGTCACGCGCTGGGTGGATCGACGTCACCAGCAGCAGGCGTACGACTTCATTCGCGAGCGACTCAAGGTCAAGAAACAGGCGTATTTCGTCTACCCGCGCATTTCCGGGGTGGCCGATGGTGACAACGAGATCAAGGCGGCCACCGAGGATTGGAAGAAACTGTCGCAGAAGGTCTTTCCCGAGTTCAATGTGGCCCTGCTGCACGGGCAGATGCCCTCGGCCGAGAAGCAGCGGATCATGACCGAATTCCGCAAGGGCAGGATCGACGCCCTCGTTTCCACGGTGGTGATTGAAGTGGGCGTCGATGTCCCCAACGCCACGATCATGGTCATTGAGGCGGCCGACCGCTTCGGGCTGGCGCAGCTCCATCAGCTCCGGGGCCGGATCGGCCGCGGGGAATCCAAATCGTATTGCCTGCTGTTCGCTGAGACGGAGAACGAGGTGGCCCGGGCCCGCCTGGAGGTGATGACGCGGACCACCGACGGGTTCGAGATCGCCGAGCAGGATTTGCGCATCCGCGGACCCGGCGAATTCTTCAGTGCCCGGCAGCACGGCCTGCCCGACTTGAAGATCGCCAATATCATCGACGATTATCAGTTGCTGGTCATGGCACGCAAACAGGCCTTTGAAATGGCTTCGGCCGACCCCATGCTGGTCCGGGCCGAGCACCGCGCTATCAGGCAGACACTGGTGGCGCGTTTCGGTGACGCGCTCGGCCTGGCGGACATTGCCTGAGCGATACCGTGACGCGCTCGGGCCCACCGCCGTCGCCAGGTAGAGACGTCCCAGCCGTGTGATTTTGCTGGAAGTTCCTCGCGAAAACGGGTAAAAGGCCGCTATGACATGAGTGGGGACCATCGGCAGAAGTCCAGACGATATCGATGCGCATAGCCTACAAAAACCAGAAACTGCAAACAGCCATTGTCGCCATCAAGGCCTTCACGTCGGCCCTGGTGGTGGCGTCGTTTGTCATTCTGTTCGGATTCGACGAGCCCCTGGTACCGAAGTCGATCCTGTTTGCGGTCCAGCTCGGCGCGCTGCTGGTGTTCCTGACCGGCAAGATCATCCGTTTCGTCAACGCCGTGGCATGGAAGGAATACCTCGTCGCCAACTGGTTCGAGATTCCGCTGCTGTTGGCGTTGGGCACGAGCCTGCTCGGTTCGCAGTGGTGGTTCGAAGACGCCGAGCGGGCGGATGTGCGCCATCTGAGCATCGGCATCTACCTGATCATCGAAGTCATTATCAAGGTCTGCATGGCCTCGGTGCGCCTGGCGGCTTCGGGAATGAACCCCACCAGAACCCTGATCGCCAGCTTTCTGGTCCTGATCATCGCCGGCGGCGGGTTGCTCATGCTCCCCAAGGCCTCGACCGGAGAGCCCCTGAGCTTCATCGACGCCCTGTTCACAGCCACCAGTGCCACTTGTGTCACCGGCCTGGTGGTCAAAGACACGGGCCAGGACTTCACCTTCATGGGGCAGATGATCATCCTGGTCCTGATCCAGCTCGGGGGACTGGGCATCGTGGTCTTCGGTGCGGTCTTCGCGCTATTGCTGGGGCAAGCCTTCAGCATCCGGGAATCGGTGGCGATGCAGGACGTGCTCAGCGCTCAGACCCTCAGTCGCATCGGCAACATGATCGTGTTCATCTTCGTGGGCACCGTGGCGATCGAGGCGGTCGGCGCCGTGTTGCTGTATCCCATGTGGGACAACGTTCCGGGCGTCCCGACCGACGTCCACTTCCGCTGGTTTTGCAGCATTTTCCACTCGATCAGTGCTTTCTGCAATGCGGGTTTCGGTCTGTTCAACGACAGCCTCATCCGGTACAACCGCCAGTGGCAAGTCTACGCGGTCATCGCACCGCTAATCATCCTGGGCGGCCTGGGCTTCAGCGTCCTCTATAACCTCGCGGAGATCGCGGCCAACCGCATCCAGCGATTTTTCAAGCGTCTGTTCTTCAAACAGTATCGCCTCCAGATGGAATTCCCCAAACGAATGCGCCTCCAGACCAAGATCGTCTTGAGCGTCAGCGGGATATTGATCGTCCTGGGCGCGGTGATGATCCTGCTCTTGGAGCGGTACGCCGGAAGTCGCCTGGATGCCAAACCGGATGTTCTAGGCGCGTTCTTTCAGTCGGTCACGGCGCGGACGGCCGGCTTCAACACGGTCGACATTGCCGGCATGACCGCGTCGAGCAAGATCGTGTTGATCATGTGGATGTTCATCGGCGGCTCTCCCGGCTCGACGGCCGGCGGTATTAAGACGGTCACGCTGGCCGTGATCATCATGATGGTCATCGCGACCTTGCGCAAGCGGGCCGAGGTCGAGATGTTTCGGCGCTCCGTGCGCTCGGTCGTGGTCGGTCGCGCCATCACGGTGGCCATGCTCTTCGTGACGGTGCTGTTCGCGATCACGCTGGCGCTGAGCGTCACCGAGAATCCCCTGCCCGTGCGGTTCGCCATCCTGGACGTCATGTTCGAAGCCGCCTCGGCGCTGGGTACGGTCGGTCTGAGCACGGGGATGACCCCGATTTTGACAGGGGCCGGAAAGAGCATTATCATAGTTGCCATGCTGGTTGGACGTCTGGGTCCGCTGACCTTGCTGGCGGCGCTGACGTTCAATCTGAAATCGGTCCGGTACAACTATCCGGACGAGGCGATCATTGTCGGCTGAGGAATTGCGGGTATGAGACGATTTGCCGTTATTGGCTTGGGACGTTTCGGTCAGAAACTGGCCATCGCGCTGGCGATGAGTGGTTCGGAAGTCATCGCGATCGACCGGGATCGCAACGAAGTCGAGTTGATTCGGGACCAGGTCACGCATGCCGTTCGTCTCGACAGCACGGACGAAGACGCGATGAAGGCCCAAGGCGTGGACAAGGCCGACGTGGCGATCATCGCCCTGGGCCAGGTGAGCTTCGAAGCGGCCATTCTCACCGTCGTCAACCTGCGGCAGATGGGCGTCAAGCAAATCTACGCCCGGGCTGAGAGCTTGATCGCGGGCGAAGTCTTCAGCAAGGTCGGCGCCACCGAAGTGATCTACCCGGAAATCGAGTCCGCCCAGCGCTGGGCCTACAAACTGATTGCCCCCCAGATCGGCGAGAAGATCGACATCGCTCCGGGGTACTGTCTGGCCCGGATCAAAGCACCCGGCAGCTTCGACGGCAAGACGGTCATGGACCTGCAACTGCGCCAGAAATACAACATCAATCTGGTCCTGATCAAACGCAGCGATGAGACCAAGGCGCGCAAAGACGAGAAGGAATCCATCATCAGCTTCCCCATGCCCGACACCGTCGTCTACGTCAACGACATCCTCATGATCGCCGGCTCCGACGCCGATCTCGCCAAACTCCCCCAGGAATAGGCCTGCCGCCGCCTCACCTGCTGCAAGACAGCTCACTGGATGTCCCTACTAAGTTCTGCCATTTTTTCGCTTGCCCTGCTATCGCAAATATGCGATACTATCAGTAAGGAGAAGGAATGGCGAAGACAGACGTGATTATTTATCGGGAGGCCGATGGATCGGTGCCTTTGTTGGACTGGCTCGATGACCTGCCAGAGAAGGCACGTTACAAATGTCTGGTCAAGATCCAGATGCTCGCAGAAATGGGACATGACCTCAGGCGCCCCATTGCGATTTGCTGGAACAGGGCATCTGGGAACTTCGCGCCAGGGCCGGGCGCGTACATTACAGGATTTTGTACTTCTTTCATGGCCGCAATATCGTCGTTGCCTCTCATGGCTTCGCCAAAGAAGGACAGATACCACGAACAGAACTGGACCGAGCCGCTCAGCGGCGTCAGCGCTATGCCGAGAATCCAGTGGCGTATACATACGAAGGAACACTCCCATGACGAGCAAGAAGAAAACGACCGACGCCGTCAAGATCCTGCACGCCCGCTACATAGAAGACAACCCGGAGAAGCTGGAGGCCTTGCAGCGGGAACATGAGAAGGCCCTCATTGCGGGCCAGATCTACGAACTGCGAACACAAGCCCAACTGTCGCAGACCGAACTGGCGAAGATGGTCGGCACAACCCAGTCGGTTATCAGCCGACTGGAAGACGCTGACTATGACGGCCACAGTCTCAACATGCTCCGCCGCATCGCTAAAGCACTGAACTGCCGAATCGAAGTCCGCTTCGTCCCCCAGCAGGTCGCGCAAACGACCTAGAGGAGAACGTCACCGTGCCCCGTCAGACCTTCACTGGCACGACTACTCCGCGCGGTGCTGGCGGAGTAGTTCGAGGAAGGTCTGCATGTCGGGGGGTAAGGGGGCGTCGAACTTGACGCGCTGCTCGGTGGTGGGATGGGTGAATTCCAACGTCCAGGCATGCAGCGCGCAGCGGGCGATGACGGGGTTCTCGGCCCGGGGTTCTTCGTCGGCCAGTTGCCAGGGATAGACGAGCTTGCCGCCGTACATGTCGTCGGCGACGATGGGGTGTTTCAGGTACGCCAGATGGACGCGAATCTGATGCGTGCGACCGGTGCGCGGCTTACAGTGCACCAGGGAGAATCCGCGGAACGGCTCGACCACTTCGTAGAACGTCACGGCTTCTTTGCCCGTCTCGGGACGCACGGCATACTTCTCGCGCACTTTCGGGTGGACGCCCAGCGGCGCGTTGATGCGATCGGCCGTCAGTTCGGGCGTGCCGTGCACGATGGCCAGGTAGCTCTTCCTGACCTGGCGCAGTTCGAACTGCTTGGCGATCTTCCATTGGGCGGTGTCGCGCTTGGCCACCACCATCACACCGGTCGTGTTGCGATCGAGCCGGTGCACGATGCCCGGGCGAAACTCGCCCAGACCGCTCGACAATTCGTCGGAGTAGTAGGCCAGCGCATTGACCAGCGTACCATGCTTGTTGCCCCGGGCGGGATGAACGATCAGGTCGGCAGGTTTGTTCAGAATGATCAGATCGTCGTCTTCGTAGATGATGTCCAGCGGAATCTCTTCGGGCTCGATAGTCTTGCTGGGCGGCTCGGGCATCACGAAGTCGATGACATCGCGGTGGGTTAGCTTGAAGCTGGGTTTGACGGGCTGACCGTTGACCTTGACCGTCCCGGAGCGAATCGCATCCTGGATGAAGCGTCGGCTCAGGTTACGAAAGCGCCCGGCCAGGTATTTGTCGATCCTCCGCTCGCGGATGGAGACCCCGACGTGCAGGGTCAGCGGCTGACCGTTGGCTTCCGGCAACTCGTCCATGGCACCGCTGCTAATTGCTGGCCGGCGCGTTGACTTCCGTGGTCTCCGTCGCGCCGGCTCCGCCGGCATCCTCACTGGGCTCGGGCAACGTGAGAGGAATATCATCGGCCGCATCGATCGTTATGGGAGAATTCGTGGCGCCTGGGCCGAACTGAATGGTTGGCGTCGAAGCGGCCGCCGCGGGGGCCGGTTGCGGAGCGGGTTTGAAAACAACGGCGCCCTGGAAATCGTCCATGGTCTTGAGCCGATGGGCCGCGGCCGCTTGCGTGGCCGTCCCCGCGTAATCGGGATTCTCGGCCACCGCCTGGTACGCCGCCTTGGCCTTGTCAAAGTGGCCCAACTCTTCATCGCACAGCCCCAACCCGAACTCGGCCAGCGCCGCCAGGACCGGATTCGACGAAGCCTGTTCCAGTGCCTTTTCGTAACTGCTTCTGGCCTGGGCGATCTGCTTGGCCACTTCCTCAGGGCTCGGCTCGGTCAGGCGGTAGTGCAATTCGGCCCGCAAGGCTTCACCGCGCTTGATCAAGGCCAGCGTGCCGAGTCGGCTGTTCCCGACGCCCTTGGCAAAATCTTCCAGATCCTGCGCAACCGGCAGCAGCGTAATCGACTGGTCGGTGCCCTGGCTGGCGGCTTGCGCAATCACCCGCTTCTGGGCCGGTACTTGCGTCACCAGATTCGTCAGGCGCACGTGATGGCGGACGTCGGCATCCATCCGATAAAACCGCACGAAATACACGCCAATCAGCAACACGACGACGACGCCCGCGCCGATCAGGGTCGTCCGGTTCTCTTGCGCCCATTCCGGAAGATGGGTCAGCCAATCGGCCAGTTCGTTGGTCTTCAACTCATGCCGGTGATCCGATTTCATTATCGCTCTCCATTACCAACTCGAGGCACACGGCCCAGGTTATCGGGCCATCCAAAAAGGCAAACGCGTATAGTAACAAAATGTCTTTTGCCTTGCAACGCAAGTGTTGAAAAGTTAGAATTTTACGCCGCTTACTCTTTGAAAGGGCACACATGTTGGGGAAGGCTGCAACGGACGCAATACCCGCAACCCAGAATGGACATTTCTTCTCGTGGCAAGGCGTGGTCATCTGCCTGTCGATACTGCTGACCGCCTTCGGTCCGGCCGCTCAGGGCCAGGCCTCGACGGAGGCCCCTTCGGACGCGGAACGCTACATCGGGATCGAGGAAATCGAGCCCGGCATGGACGCCTACTGCTTGACCGATTACGGGCAGGCCGGGATCGAGAAATTCGCCCTGAAAGTGGTGGATGTGGTCCACAATGTGGACCCGGGCCACGATGCCATTCTCGTGATGGGGGTCGACGAACGCTTCCTGCACACCGGCCCGGTGGGCGGCTGTAGCGGCTCGCCCGTCTATATTGACAATCGCCTGGCCGGCGCGCTGGCCTTCGGCTGGTCGTTTTCCAAGGACCCGCTGTACGGGGTCACCCCGATCAAGGAAATGCTCGAGGTCGGCCGCGTCAACCCGGCGTTGAGCGCCCGGCGTGGGTCCTCCCAGGCCGCCTTTACCTTCGACTTCTCCGAACCGATCGATCTGGCGGCCATCAGTGAACAGATGACCGCCGGCCGGCGGCTGGGGGCCGCACCGACCAGCGGGGCCGCGGCGTTGCCCTGTCCGCTGCTGATTTCGGGCCTGTCGACGCAAGCGGCGCAACAGATCGCGCCGCAATTCGAGGCCATGGGGTTCATGGCGGTCCCCGGACTGACCGGCAGCGCGTCGGTAGGTGAAGACGACGCGATGGCGCTGACGCCCGGCGGCACGATCACGGTGCCGCTGGTCACGGGCGACATTCGCATGAACGTGCTGGGCACCGTAACGGAAGTACGCGACGACCGCGTCTACGCCTTTGGCCACAGCTTTCTGGGCTATGGTTCGGTGGATCTGCCCATAGCCGGAGGGAAGGTCTACACGGTCGTATCGAGCTTGATGCGCTCGTTCAAGCTCGGCACCTCGGGCGAGATCCTTGGTGCCCTGACAACCGACGAATACTCGGCCATTTCCGGGAAGATCGGGGCCGAGCCGACCATGATCCCGCTGTCGATCCGCATCGAACGCTACAACGACCCATCGACGCGCATGTACGATTGCCAGGTCGCCTACAACGATGTGCTGACCAGCCAGCTCGTCCGCTCGGCCATCGCCGGAGCGGCGCTGCAGGCCGGCGATCTGCCGCCGGACCATACCATCGAGTACGAAGCCACCGTCGGCCTGGCGGACGGGCAGACGGTTCAGTTCAGCAACGTCTCGACCAGCGCCGGTTTGCTCGAACCGGTCAGCGAGATGACCGGGGCTTTGGGTCTGCTCATGAACAACCCGTACGACTGCGCCAAGATCGCCTCGGTGGACTGTGCCATTCGCATGCGTCCGGAGAATACGACCGCACATCTCTGGTCGGTCGACGTGATCGATCCCAAGGTCAAGCCGGGTGAGGATATCGAGGTCGACGTCGTCGTCGAATCCTTCCTGCGCGAGAAGAAACGCTACCGGATCAAGCTGGAGGTGCCCGAGGACGTGCCCGCCGGCAAGTACGCCCTGATGCTCTGCGGGAACCGCGAGTACGAGCGCTTTCTGGCCAAGACCGTACCGCATCGATTCCTGGCGACGAACTACCAGACCCTGGTCGACGCGCTGAACATGGCGTTGAATATCGATCGGGCCAGGCTCTATTGCGTGCTGGTCCTGCCCCCGGACGGCATCACCCTGGAAAAGGCGGAACTGCCGAACCTGCCCGGGACCAAGGCCGTGATTCTGCAAAACAGCAAAAGAGCGTTGCGCGTGCAGCCGTACCCGCATTGGATCGAGAAATCCCTCGAAACGGGCACAGTGATTTTGGGCAAAGATACCGTGGCGATTGAAGTTGAGCGATAGTTCGGGCTCGACACTGGAGTGATCTGACAACCAGGAGATCGAACAAGCAGGCCTGGATCGCTGACGACCGGGCCCGGCGCTGCCAGGCGGCGCTTGACGATCTCCACCCCGCCATCCTGGTCGCGCCGACCGGACGGTTGGGTTCGTGAGCTTAGCATAGGGAGTCAACATGGGAATGGAATTTCATGGTTCGAATCGACTGCGGGCAGCGGTACTGGTCCTGATGGTCGTCCTGCTCGCCGGCCCGACGGGGGCGGTCACCAGCAAAATCACCCGGCAATCCAGCAGCAAGGATCTGCTCCAGGGCAAGACGGAAGGGGTCGTGATCAGTTCCCGCGGAACCATCCAGCTCGGTCGGGCGTCGAAAGCACTCGCTGCCGATCTCGATGACGTCTGGTCGGTCAACAGCATTGTCGTCAGCGGGGGCACGATCTACATCGGCACCAGTCCGAACGGCAGCATCTACAAGTACCGTCTGGGCGCGCTGACGAAGATTTACCCGGTCGAAGGCGAGAGCGGAGCGGACCCGTCGACGACCCTGACCAACCCTCAGGGCGATGACGAGGAGGAAGGCGAAGAAGTCGACAGCGATGAGCTGTTTTCGAACGAACACATCTTCGCCATGGCCGTCGATGTGGCCGAACGGCTCCTGGTCGGCATCAGTGGCGACAAGTGCCGCTTGAGTCGCTACGCCACCGGCAAGATGGAAACCATCTTCGAACCCAACGACGCGACGTACATTTTCGCGATCGAAACCGACAACGTCGGCAACATCTATCTGGGCACCGGCCCGGAAGGCAAAATCTACGTCCTCGATCCGTCGGGGAAAGTGGCCCAGCTCGTCTACGACAGCCCGGATAAGAATATCCTGTCGATCGTGGCCGGCCAGGACGGTTTCGTCTACGCCGGCAGCGACACGCGCGGGCTCGTGTACAAGATCAACCCCCGCAACAAGACGGCCACCGTCCTCTACGACAGCGACGAGCCCGAGATCAGCGCCCTGCTCTTTGCCGGCGGCGCGCCCTCGGAGACCGGGAACCTGTACGCCGCGGCCACCTCGGCCAAAGTCGTGCAAACCGAGCGCAAATTCGCGGCCGATCAGGAACTGGCCGGACGGCCCGAACCCAAAGAGGACGGCGACAAGGGCCAGACCGAGAGCGAGGGCGGCCTGAGGCTCAAGATCGCCAATACCAAGAAAGAGCCCGCCAAGAAGTCCAGCGGGCGTTCGGGACCCGTGGCGCGCGGCTCCAAACCGGGCAGCGCCAGTTACATCTACCGCATCGCCAAGCAGGGATACGTCACGGAGGTCTTCAGTGAGCCGGCGGTCCTGCTGTGCCTGGCCGAGCAGGAGGGCAGCATCCTCGTGGGAACCGGCAACGACGCCAAGCTGTTCGCCGTCGATCCGGACGCGGAACGCCAGACGATCATCTACGAAGATGAGCAGGCGGCCCAGATCGCCTCGGTGCAGACGAGCGGCCCCGATGTCTACGTCGGCACCGCCAACCCGGCCAAGCTCGTCCAGCTCTCGGCGGACTTCGCGGCCGAGGGAACGTACGTTTCCGATCTCATCGACGCCGGCCAGCCCGCCCGCTGGGGCAAGCTGCAAATCGACGCCGACATCCCGCGCGGCTGCAAGGTCCTCGTCGCCTCGCGCAGTGGCAACGTCAAAGACGTCAACGATCCGACCTTCTCCGACTGGACCGAGGCGGTCGAGATCATCGAGCCCATCCAGTTGCGCTGCCCGCTGGGCCGCTTCTGCCAATACAAGCTCACCCTGGCGACGGAGGACGGGGGCAAGACCCCTCTGATTCGCGAGGTCGCCGTCGCGAGCACGGTGCCCAACCTCGCTCCGAAGGTCGAGTCGATCGACGCGGCCCGCCTGAGCAACTCGGGCAAGGAGGGCGTCTACAAGATCAGCTACAAGGCCCAGGATGAAAACGAGGACACGCTGGTTTACCGGGTGGATTTCCGCAAGATCGGCCGAACCAATTGGATCGAACTGAAGGACGAACTCGAAGACGACAGCTATGAATGGGACGGCAAGACCGTTGAGGATGGCCGGTATGAAATCCGGGTGGTCGCCAGCGATGAACGCAGCAACAGCACGGCGACGAAACTGACGGGCAGCCGGATCAGCGATCCCATCGTGGTCGACAACACCGGCCCGGTCATTCGCAAGTACGCCGTCGAGAAGAGCGGCCAGGCCGCCACCCTCAAACTCCAGATTACCGACGAACTCAGCGCGATCGGCAAACTCGAATACACGATCGACAGCAATTCCGAATGGAAGAGCACCCTGCCCGACGATCTCGTCTTCGATACGACCGAGGAGAGCTTCACCATTCTTACCGAGGAACTGGAGCCCGGCGAACACATCCTCACCATCCGGATCACGGACGACGTAGGCAACACGACCTACAAGACGTTCGAACTGAGCGTGTTGGGATAACCGCCGGACCCTGCGGATTTTAGCCATCGTGCGATCGATCGAATTCGAACAGATCAGCAAGACCGTTGAGTCGCTGTGCATCGCGGCCGGTTACGAGTTGCCCGAAGATGTGCGGGGGGCGCTCGAACGGGCCGCCGAAAGCGAGTCGCATCCCGGGGCGGCGCGCATTCTGCGCCAGTTGATCGAGAACGCCGACATCGCCGCCCGCGACCGCATTCCGCTGTGCCAGGACACCGGGCTGGCAGTCGTCTTCGTCGAGCAGGGCGCCGAGGTCACGATCACCGCTGCCAATCACAACGGCCCGGTCACGCTTCTCGACGCGATCAATGCAGGCGTCCAGGCCGGCTATGAAAAGGGCTATTTGCGCAAGAGCGTGGTAGGCGATCCGCTCAACCGCCGTATCAATACCGACACCAACACACCGGCCATCGTCCATCATACCGTCGTCCCGGGCGAGACCTTGAAGATCGCCGTCATGGCCAAAGGCGGGGGCTGCGAGAACAAGAGCCAGTTTCGCATGTTCATCCCGACCGCTGAGCCCTCGGAGGTTCAGGCGTGGATCGTCGAGGTCGTCAAGGAGGCGGGCGCCAATGCCTGCCCACCGTTCGTCGTCGGCGTCGGGCTCGGGGGCAACTTCGAACTCAGTTGCCTGCTGAGCAAGCGCGCTTTGTTGCGCCCGCTTGCCGAGCCCCATGCGGATGCGTTCTATGCGGAGATGGAACGGCAGTTATGCGAAAGGATCAACGCGCTGGGCGTGGGGCCTCAGGGACTCGGTGGCGATACGACGGCGCTGGCCGTTCAGATCGAAACCGCCCCCTGCCACATCGCCTCATTGCCGGTCGCGGTCAACATCGAGTGCCACAGCCACCGTCACAAGACCGCCGTGCTCTAAACGCTGCACTCGCGTCCGCTCAGTCGCCCTTGAAATGGGCCATCCACGGCGCTTCGCTTTCCCAGACGGGCAGCAACTCGTCGAGTCGATAATTGCGGTGCCACTTCTGTCGCCAGAGTTGTTTCAGCCAGATCTTCCGGACGGAGAAGTCAAGATAGACGCCATTGATCGCCTGGCTGTGCCTGTCCATGACGAAGCGTTGCATCGAGTCGACGTCGCCGGACCAATGCTCGCCTGAGAAGCTGGGGGGCGTGTCCGTCACCTCGGGCCAGCCGCACCAGAACACACAGTCCATGAACAGCGGAATCTGGGCCGCCCCGCGGACGTTCGGCGATTTCCAGAATTCTTCCTTGGGCTTGCCGTACAGAGTGGTCGCTTCGCCGCAGACATAGACCCAGCCGTTGACCCCATAGCTGCCCCACGTGCCTGCCGGGCGACCGGATGTCTCACTGAGCCGGCCCCACGACGTTTCGAAATTGCCGGCAATGGCGTCAAACGCCGAAGCGCCGGGAGGATACTGCTCGTAGGCAATCTTCTTGGCGACCGGGCAGGTGCGGAATTTGTCGTCCTTGTAGTAGTACGCGAACAGCACGTCGATCCAGCGACCGGTGCTGCTGGTCCGCGTGGGAAACAGGCCGTTGTTGTCGTCGCAATACATGGCCCAGATCGTACCCCACTGCTTGAGGTTCGATTGGCACACCACACCGCGGGCCTGATGGCGCACGCGCGACAGGGCCGGCATCAGGATTCCCATCAGCAACGCGATGATTGCGATGACCACGAGCAACTCGATGAGGGTAAACGCCTTACGTCTGTCCATATGAGTACGCTCCTCTAGAAATCAACCAACCCGCAGCGCCGGACCATCGGCGCTGCGACTTGCCTCCACACGTCACGAATCTAACCCGCGCCGCACGCCACGATCTCAGTAGCGCAGCGTAGTCTCCTTTGTCCCCCAAACCGCGATCGAGGACCAGACCAGATCCTCGTTGTCGTTTTGGTTCTCTGAGAACGCACCAGGGGGAATCCGCTTGCCGAAATCGAGCGTACGTTGATCCTTCCACTTATGGTACTCGGAATGTCCGTCGGCAAAGGAAAAATTGGTCCCATCACCATGACGCACGGGCGGCGGGTCCCACCAGGTCCATTGATTGGTGTACACGGTCCATCCACCGAGCGCGGAGGGACAGGTCCCGCCGTCGTCGAGGAAGACCGCTCGGAACGCCGGTTCCTTGATGGCCATGCGTCGCTCGATCGTGGTCGCCCCCATGTCAGGCCAGCCCTTGCAGTTCATCGAATCGCAGATCGAATACGTGCGGACCGGAGGACTCGTCTGGTTGTAATGGTCCATCACCTTACGCTCGACGTTCGGGCACTTGTAGAGCTTCAGATCTTTGGTGTACGGCCAGAGCGCCCCGTCCTTGATCGCCTGCTGGCGCTGCTCCTTGGTCATCCCACTGGTCCAGTCCGTCTGGACCCAGTACTCGCCATTGGTGTTGCGCTGGCCATACTCACCGGAATCGCCGTTGACGAGCTTGTCGTCGTTATCATCGGCGTACATGATCCAGGCCAGCGTCAGTTGCTTGAGATTGCTCAGGCAGGTCGCGCGTTTGCCCTGCTCGCGGACGCGGTTCAGCGCCGGCATGAGAATCCCCATCAACACCGCGATGATCGCGATCACGACCAGCAGTTCTATGAGTGTGAAACCTTTCGATGTCTGCTCTCTGTCGTTCCATCTCTGTCGCATGATGTCGTTGCCTCCCATCTGCAAAGGAACACGCTGGCCCATTCACATGAAAACGGCCAGCCCTTCCGGCCGGCCGCTCTCTTCTCTTTTGTCGTACGCCTAGTACTCTTTGAACCGCCGCATCCACTCGGGCCAATCGGTCGCCTGCACACCGCCGGCCTTCGTCCAGATCCCAGAGGTGTTGTAGTCCTTATGCCATTTCAGCGTCCAGACTTCCTTGATCCCAATCTTCCTCACGGACCAATCCATAAAGGCGGCGTTGAGGAAGCCCTGGTGCCGGTTGATGGCGCAGCGAGCCGTGTTGTTGCTGCTCCAGGCCGCAAATTCGTTCTCGGCCGGAGCGTCGCTATGCAGCGGCCACAGGTCGAAACGCAACCCTTCAATGAACCACGGCGTATTGCCCGAGCCCTTCTCGCCCGCCTTGTGCCAACCGCGATTCACAGGCACACCACCTTCGTAGTTACCGGTAACGCCGTTCGATGGAATCAGGCAATACCCGTTGATACCATAGCTGCCGGAGACACCGTTCGGTCCCAGATTGTCCCCCCTAAAGATGCCCCAGGCGTTGAAGATGTTGAAATCGGTGACGGTGACGCCATACTCATCGGTGAGCGGCTTCGTTGCCGTTGGGCAAAACCAAAGCTCGTTCGTCTTCCAATCCTTGTACTGCTCCTCCAGATAGCGGACCCACCAGTAGGCGGACCCTTCTGCTTTCCAGAATTTCCCGTCATTGGCTTCCGTATGCATTGACGCAATCAGATTCCACTGTTTCAGGTTGGCCATGCACTTGATCATTCTAGCCTGCTCTTTGACCCGTCGCAGCGCGGGCATGAGGATCGCCATCAAAACCGCGATGATTGCAATCACCACCAGAAGTTCGATCAGCGTAAAGCCGCGCGATGTTTGAGCTCTGTCGCCCTGCCTTGGTTGCATAATACGCCTGCCTCTCAAATAGGTAGAAACGCCTGTCCAGTTCACATAGAGACGCCCAGCCGTCCGGGCCGGGCCGATATTCGTTTTCTTGTTGACGGCCTAGTAGTCCTTGAACCGCCTGATCCAGTCGGGCCAATCGGAGGCCTGCACCCCACCGGCCACGGTGTAGATGCCCGCCGTGTTGAAATTTCTGTGCCACTTCAGCGTATAGAGTTCTTTGAGCCCCACCTTCCGGGCGGAGAAATCGCACATGGACACATTCACGAACCCGACATGGCGATTCATGCAGGCCCGCGCCATATGATTCGAGCCGTCCGTACTCCACAGCGCTTCTTCGTTCTCGAAAGGCCGCTGGTTCGGCTGCGGCCAGATGTCGAAACGCAGCGCCTCGACCATGAGCGGAATCTGGCCGGCGCCTCTGACCTGAGGCGACTTCCAGTGATCTTCTGCGAATCGCCCCTCCGACATGGCGCCGGTCGCACCGGTCAGACCAAGCGTGTATCCGTTGATGGCGTAGCTGCCGGCAATCCCGTCAGGGCAGATGCGCCCCTCATTGGAGTTCGTGTAGATGCCCCACGCCGCGTGGATCGAGATCTTGTTGTTGGCGTTTCCGTATTCATCCTGCAACGTGCCCTGGTTCTTGGGACAGAACCACAACTCATTCTTGATCCGGCTCTGGTACTTGTCCTCCAGTTGGACGATCCACCAGAAGGCACTGCCGGAATCACCGCTGTAGAATTTACCGTCGTTGTCCTGGAGATACATCGCATGCAGCAAGTTCCACTGCTTGAGGTTGCCCAGGCACCCGATCATGTACCCCTGCTCTTTGACACGGCGCAGAGCCGGCATGAGGATGGCCATCAGGATCGCAATAATGGCGATCACGACGAGCAGCTCGATCAACGTGAAGCCACGTCTCCTGGCCATTGTCTATGACTCCTTCAACGAGAACTGCGACAAAGCGACCAAACACCGGACTAGAGATTCTCCGGAAGCGCGATCTGTTCCGCGAAATTCCGGACCTTCTATGGAGACAGAGCACCGGCACACACGATTATCATTATAACAGCGCTCCAGCGGGGGTGCAAACCCAAATCACACAAACCCCCTAAGTCCCCCGAAATGAATAACTTACGCAAAGATTCTGCTTTCAATTCCCGGTCTCGAGCGCGTGACATAGCCCCGTTTTCGGCCTCGTAAGCCCTCTGGGACCGCGTCAACGAGCGGAGATCGGGCTCACTGGTCGGTCTCGTCGCGGCCGCAGAGGTTCGCCAGCTCCACGTACTGAGCGGGCGAAACGGCCTCGGGACGCCAGCGTGGGTCGATTCCGCAGCGCTCGAAGTGCTCCATCCACCCAGCGCGGTCGCCCAGTGTCTCCGGGGCATGCTTGACACACGCGCGCAGCATCTTGCGGCGATGGCCCATGAACACACTCACCACCTCGCTGAACCGCGCCATCTGCCCGATGCGCCGGGCCTTGGCCTCGTCGCGGACGAAACGCACCACCGCCGAGTCCACCCCGGGCGGGGGCCAGAACACACTCGGCTTGAGCACGCGCAGCGTCTGGACGTCCCCCGTCGCCCCCAGGAAGATACTCAACGGCCCATAGTCCTTGCTCTTCGGCGGCGCCTCCATGCGATCGGCGACCTCTTTTTGCACCGTGACGACCATCGCCTCGGCCAACACCGGCCCCTTCACCAGGTTGGCCATCAGGGCGGACGCGACGTCGTAAGGCAGGTTCGCCACCAGCAACAAGCGTCCGGGCTGCTGCGCCCGGGCGCCGGCGATGGCCTCGACCACGACCGGATTCAGTGCGCCCTTGCTCGACAAGGCATCGGCCTCCACCAATTCGACGTTGTCACAGCCGGCCAACTGCGACCGCGCCAAACCGGCCAGCACCGAATCGATCTCCACCGTCACGACCCGACCGGCCCGTTCGGCCAGTAGCTGCGTGATCGACCCCGTTCCGCAGCCGACTTCCAACACCACGTCGTCCGAACGAATCTGCGCCGCATCGATCAGCAGACGCACCAGATTTTGATCGACCAGGAAGTGCTGCCCGAACTTGCGTCTGGGAACGACACCGACCGAGGCGAGGAGTTCACGGATATGATTCTTCGTCTGCATCGTTTGTGAAGGAGTCCTATCGGACCTCTAGGACCTAGGTGTCCGCCGACTGACCGCCGGCGGTTCCGGCCAAGTGACAAGCGCGCCGGACCCGGGCCATGTCGATCGCCGTCAAGAGCGCCGATTTCATGCTGGAGGCGTTGGCCTGGTTCCGTCCGGCGATGTCGAACGCCGTCCCGTGCGCGGGCGACGTGCGGACGGCGGGCAAACCGATCGTCACGTTGACCGCGTGCTCGAAATCCAACAGTTTGATGGGGATCATGGCCTGATCGTGATACATGGCCACCACCGCGTCGAAGTCGCCGCGCACGGCCCGCATGAACAGCGCGTCGGCGGGGATCGGACCGGTGCAATCGATGCCCTGCTCCTGGGCCAGCAGGATGGCCGGCGCAATGATCCGCTGCTCTTCGTCGCCGAACTGACCGTTCTCGCCCGCATGCGGATTCAGCGCCGCGACGCCGATGCGCGGGTGTTCCAGGCCGAAGAACTCCTTCAACGCCTCGTGCAACAGATCGATCGGCTCGAACACACAGCCGATGGTGAACTTGTGCCGGACGTCGAAGAGCGATTCGTGAATCGTCGCCAGCGCCACCTTCAGAGGCCCGCTGACGAACATCATGGCCTTGCGTACGGCCTTGAATTTCTGGGCAAACAGCTCCGTGTGTCCGGGCCAGAAGCCATCGGCCAGCTTCCAGCTTTCCTTGCTGATCGGCGCCGTCACAATGGCATCGATGACGCCGGCCTTGGCCGCCTCGATCGCATCAAGACAAAACTTGATCGACGCCTCGCCTGCCACCCGGCTCGGTTCCTTGACCCACGGCGGCACGTTGTATTCGTCGTAGTCGGCCACGACCACCTTATAGGGATACTCCCGGCTGATCTTTTCGTGGGGGTGCCGCCCCCAGAACGGCTCGATCTCCGCGCGGTCGGCCGCATAGCAAAGCTGCTCGTTCATGCCGAAGACGATGAACTTGGCCGCCCGACGCACCATCGGATCGGCCAGCGCCTTGAGCACCACCTCGGGCCCGATGCCCGCGGCGTCTCCCATGGTCACCCCGATGACCATCTGGTCGGAAATCGAATTGTGATGATCGTTCTTGTTCATGGTTCCGTGCCGGATGCCGCGTTATCAGTATTGATAGTCCGCGTGCACCGGTCTTTCAATAACCCATCTGTTTCAGCCGCTCAACCGTCAGACCCGACCCGCCGGGCATGATACGCTCCAACTGCCGGCGGACGACTTTGACGATGATATCAATTTCGATGTTCACCTGCTGCCCTATACGGGCGCCGCCCAAGGTCGTTCTATCGAGAGTTTCCGGGATCGCCGCGACCCGAAAGCTCTCGGGACCCAGCTTGGCGATGGTCAAGCTGACGCCATCGATCGCCACCGAGCCCTTGGCCACCATCTGCTCGAGTAACGCGCCGTCGACCCCAAACTCCATATCGGCAAACTCGCCCTGTCGGTTGACCGCGCGAATCGTGCCGACGCCGTCGACGTGGCCCTGGACGAGGTGGCCGCCGAAGCGGTCGGTGGCCTTCATGGCTCGTTCGACGTTGACCTTCGCACGCGGCCGCAGCCGCGCCAGGGTGGACGTCGCCAGCGTCTCGGCGCTGAGGCCAAAGGTCGCCAGCGTGCGATCGAGGCGCGTCACGGTCAGGCAGGCGCCGTTGATAGCGATGCTGTCACCCAACCGACAATCGGCGGCCAGCTCACCCAGATCCACCACCAGGGCACCACCGCCCGAGCCGCCGCTCGGCGCGACCGTCTTGACCTCACCTATACCTTCGATAAGTCCTGTAAACATATTCACTTATTCCATGGGAACCGCTGCCCCTCCTCCATGAACACCATCTCTATGCTATGATTGTCCCCCCCTGCATGTCAAACAATTGTTGCCGCCGCCGGTGCCGGATCGCGGCCGGTGAATTCCCTTTCGCGGCCCAATCGGACGTGATAAGATAGCGCCGGTACACCGCGAAAGGCGTCAGGAAGACAGCGATCCCGACGCGGAAAGGAGCGTTAACAATGAATACGATCTGGTTGAAACTGGCGGCTGTGGTAGTGGTGCTCGTCGTGGTCCTGATCGTGGGCAGCAAATTCATGTCGGGCGATTCGACGCCGGCCCCGGTCGAGGAAGACCCGCCCAAGACGGTTTACGACATGGCCGAACGCGACAAGCAATTCATGGAGGAACCGAAACCGGTCGAGTCTGAACCGCAGCCTGAGCCACCGGTCGAGCAGGCCGAACAACCGGCGCCCAGCGAGCCCAGTCCGCCAGCCCCGGCAGTAACGCAGGCGCCCGCCCCGCCGGCCAGCCACGTCGTGCTGCCCAGCAGCATCACGCGAGCCACTACGATGTATTTCAAGCCCATGGGCGAGATAGAGGATATCGAGGCGCAGCGCCTGTTGCCCATGGTCACAGCCGGGAGGAGCATTGGCAGACTTCCCGTGACCCACTTCAAGCTGATGGTCGATGGCTGTCGGCAGATTCTCCAGAAGTGGCCCGATAGCTGGTACGCCTTCCGCGCCAAGCAGATGCTCGAGGAGATGCCTGAACGGTACTGGCGCAACTACAAAGTCACCGAGGACGAATTGGACATCAGCAAGTTTCTCAAACAAAGGCGCGGCACCCAACCCCGTATCGTGGAGCCCATTCGATGACGACAGCAACCGCCGGAACGATTCCCGTAACCGCCATCACGGCCGACTGCCTCCCGGAGGCCTGGGAGAAAGCGGTCCTGGCCGTGTGGGACCAGGGTTTCGAGGTCAAGACCCAGTATGACAAACCCGACGACCCGCCCAGCAAGGACGCCACCGTCATGGTCACCGTGACGAATCCGTTCAACGAGCCCCGCATCCACAAGAACTTCCCCGGCGGCCCGGAGGAGTTAGAGGCGTATCGCCAGGAAGTGGTGCATGGCATTCACGATCACTGGGTCGATCCGGCGGCCGGCAAGTGGACCTACACGTATCACGAAAGACTGTTTTCGTACTGCCCCGTCGAGGACCTGCGCGACGCCAACACGCCCAAGCCCTTCGGCGCCGTCGATCAGATTCAATACGTTATCGATTGCCTGGCCAAGGCCGGCCACAGCCGACGCGCCCAAGCGATCACCTGGATGCCCACGGCCGACCCGCAGACTGACGATCCGCCCTGCCTCCAGCGCATCTGGTGCCGTCTCGTAGACGATGAGGCGGGGCAACTGACGCTGAACATGAATACCCACTGGCGCAGTCGCGACCTGTACAAAGCCTGGTTCATGAACGTCTACGCACTGACGGATTTGCAGCGTCTCATGGCCGAAGAGATTTCAAAACAGCGCGGCGTCCCGGTCCGCGTCGGGCGTTACGTCGATATCAGCGATTCCCTGCACATCTACGGCAGCTACTTCCATGAAGCAGCCGTCGAGGTCGAGAAGATGCGCAGTACGCCCTATTCCGGACGGGCCTGGGACAGCACCCACCCGGCCTTCGAAATGATGACCCAGGAAGCACGAGAGAAACTGGCCCAGGACCCTGACTGGTTCGCCAAGGCTAGAGGATAGATGGCGGATTGACCGCCAGAGGAGCTACGCATGACCTTGATCGTCAACGGCGAGAAAATCGAAGAGACAGAAATCCAGCAGGAGATGGAGCGACTGCGGCCGCGTTACGAGGAGGTGTTTGCCGACCAATCGCCTGAGGAGCGTGAAGCCCAGTTGGCCGACTGGTCGCGGGAAAACGTAATCGAGCGCGTGTTGCTGCGCCAGGAAGCAACGCAGAACGGCCCCGACATTCCGGCCGCCGAGATCGACGCGGCCCTGGCCAAACTCAAGGAACAGTACGACAGCCCCGAAGCCCTCCATGAGGCGCTGGGTCTCGACAGCGATGAGAAGATCAAAGAGGCGATCGAGCTGCAAATGAAGACGGAGCAGACGATCAGTCAGATCCATGCCGGTGCGCCCGAGCCCTCGGACGAAGAGGCTCGTCAGCATTACGAGGCGAACAAGGAGCAATTCAAATCGGATGAACAGATCCGCGTCGCTCATATCGTCAAGTACGTCAACTGGCAAACCGATGAGGCCACGGCGATCCAGGTGATCGGCCAGGCTCACAAAGAGATTGTCAACGGCGCGCCTTTCGAAGCGGTCGTCGACAGGTACACCGACTGCGGCGACAGCGGGGGCGACCTCGGCTACGTCATGCGCGGACAGATGGTCGAAGAATTCGAGGACGTGGTCTTCAACCTCAGCCCGGGCCAGGTCAGCGACGTCTTCCGCACCCGCTTCGGGTTCCACGTGGCCAAGGTCTACGAGCGCCGCGACCCCACGATTCCGGACTTCCAGGACGTCAAGAAACGCATCGTCGAAACACTCCGAGAACAGAAGCAGGAAGAAGCGCTGGGCGATCGTCTCGATGCCCTGAAAAGTCAGGCCGTGATCGAAGAGGTTTGACGCCAAAACAGCCTCTTATCGGCACCCGGAACGATTTTTCCAAAAGCACGCGCACGCGTTTTGTCTCGCGCCGTTTTTGTATTACACTTTAGGTGGCTGAAGGGCAAAACCCGAAAGGCCAGGGGCGACGGCAAGGCCTTGGAGGGGCAGGGCAAACGCCTTGTTGTGCCGATGCCGATCGCCCATGATTAAAGACAAAGACCCCGGGCTGGGCCCGGAACATGGATGCTCGGAAGACCTGCGACATCACATGCGAAAATCTACTGGGGGGGCTATGTGAGTTTCTTTCCGAGTTGGCCTCTGTGTGCCCAACGCAGAGGCCATTTTTTTGCGCGCGACCGAATCAACTCAAACCCGATCGCACGGCGCCCTTTGTCGGCGTCTCCGTCGTAAAACTCACGTGACGGACCGACGACGCAACCCGGCACAAAAAGTTCGATCATTCCCGCTGACATTTCCGTTGACACCCCACATCTTGGTTGTACAATAGCAGACGCAACTAAATGTAGGGCTGCGATTTCCTCAAGAGGCAACGGTACGCAAGGGAACAGATCGACGTGGTGACTATCGGAGAAGGAGGCACGTTCGAGTCGTGAGATGTCCTTTCTGCAAGGAAGATAATGACAAGGTAGTCGATTCTCGTTCGAGCGATTCGGGCCGTGTCATCCGGCGTCGGCGCCAGTGCCTGGCCTGCGAGCGGCGCTTCACCACGTATGAAAAGACGAGCGAAAGTTTCAAGCTGCACGTGGTCAAGAAGGATAAATCGCGCGTACCGTACGATCGAGAGAAGGTCATCATCGGCTTGCAGAAAGCGTGCTACAAGAGACCTGTCTCTGCCGAGGAAATACAACTGGTGGCCGACAAGGCGGAAGAAGATGTCTTCCGGCGGTTCGACAAGGAAGTGACGTCCGCCTTCCTGGGGGAATGCATCATGAAACATCTGCGTGATCTCGACAAGGTCGCCTACATTCGCTTCGCCAGCGTCTATCGAGAATTCCAGGACGCCGGCGAGCTTCTCGACGAAGTGACCAAGGCGATTCACGATACGGAGTCTGCCGAACAGTTGAAGCTGTTCGATCAATAACCGGCACGGCCGGAAGTGAGCGCCGGTATCTGCTGCTATTGAACCTGCGGTATCACGGCGCCGCCCTGACTGTTAGCGATTGCACGGAGGCAACCCTTAGCGGATGAAGAAGCAGTTGCGAGTGACGAAGGCCGACGGAACCGATGAAGTCTACATGCACACAAAAGTCATCGGGACTATCAACAGCGCACTGAGCGCCGTCCATCAGGCCGACATGATGTTCGCGGAAGATTTGGCGGAGGTGGTGACGTTCTATCTCTACAACAAGTGGGGCCGGCGCCGCGTCCACTCCGATGAGATTTATGCCATGATCAAGGCCGTCCTGGTGGCCACCGGTCATGAAGAGGCCGCCTCGGCCCTGAGCCTGCACACCATCGAACGGCGTCTGCGGCGCAGCCGCACGGAAGTGCTCGCTCTGGAGATGAACGACTTTGCCGACGCCCAGAAGCTTTGCGAAACGACAGACCTGCCGGCGCGGCGGCCCTGGGACAAGGCCCAGATCGTCCGTGACTTGACGAGCCGGTTCGGATTGCCGCGTCACACCGCCCGCGCCGTCGCATCCAGCGTCGAAGAGCGCATCCTGCGCCTGGAAATGACGACCATTCCGCTGAGCCTGATCAAGCAACTCGTCCTGGGTGAGACCGCGACCATGTTGCGTGCCGAAAAGGAACTCCAGTCCGACGCATCACCCCAGAGCGACCCCGCGGCCGATTGCCTGTCGCATTGATGGCCCACCCCGACTCGGCCGCAGTTGGATCAAACCCGGAGCCGCGCCATGGCCTCTTCGAAGATGCGTTCCGGAGGCGTCTCCGCCTCGCTCTCGATCCACTGAACATCGCGGAACGTCTTGAACCAGGTCCGCTGTCCTTTCGCCAGGCGACGCGTGTTCTTCTTGACCTGCTCGATCGCCTCGTCCAGGGACAGCTTGCCCTCCAGATGCGCGATGATCTCGGCGTACCCGATGGCACAGCGAGCCTGTTGACTCAAGGGTTTCTCCTCGACCAGCAGCGCCCGCACCTCATCGACGAGTCCCATCTCGATCATGCGCTTGACCCGGGCGTTGATCCGGCGGCTCTCGGTGGGCTTTTCCCGTCGCAGGCCGATGAGGGTCCAATCATGCACGGGACGGGTCGCCTCGAACTGCCGCTGGAGACTCGATATGGGCCGCCCCGTGAGCTGGTACACCTCCAGCGCCCGAATGATACGCTTGGCGTCATTGGGACTGATCCGGTCGGCGGCCTGGGGATCGATCCGGCGCAGGCGTTCATGCAGACCGGCCAGCCCCACCTCGTCCGCCTCGGCCCGCAATGCGGCCCGAATCTGCTCGTCGCTACCGGGCCCTTCGAACAGGCCGTACAGCAGGGCCTTGAGGTACAGCGCCGTCCCGCCGACGGCAATCACCGGCTTGCCCCGCCCCCGAATCTCCTCGATCGCGGCCGACGCCTGCTCGTGAAAAAGCCCCGCGCTGAACGATTCGCTGGGCTCGACCACATCGATCATGTGATACGGAATCCGCTGCCGCACATCGGCGGCGGGCTTAGCCGTGCCAATGTCCATTCGGCGGTAAACCTTCATGGAATCGACACTAACGATCTCCGCGCCCAGTTCCTCAGCCAGTTCAAACGCCAGCCGCCCCTTGCCTGAAGCGGTGACGCCCAAAATCACAACCATTTTCACATCCATAATTTCCTGCACAATCCCAAGCGAACCGCTATAATACTCGATCTGGAAAAGATACGCAAAATAGCCGGGGACGTCATGGATTCGCCCAGCAAGCATGTCTACCATAAGATCAGCTAATCCCGATATAAGCACCTTACTAAAAGACAAGGTTCTTGTCATCAACAAGACCATCGAAGGCTTCCTCTCTGAACGAAAAGACATCCACCCGGAGCTGCAGACGGCGCTGAGCTACACCCTCTCATCCCCGGGCAAGCGCATCCGCTCGGCCATGGTCCTGTGGTGTTGTGAGTTGATCGGCGGCCAGGAGACGTCCGACGCCCGCACCGCCGCGGCAGCCATCGAAATCGTCCATACCTATTCGCTCGTCCACGACGACCTGCCGGCCATGGACGACGACGATCTGCGGCGCGGCCGGCCCACCTGCCACAAGGCCTTTGACGAAGCCACGGCCGTCCTGACCGGGGACGCCCTGCTAACCCTGGCGTTCGAACTGCTGGCGACCGAGGTCAGCAATGCCGAATTGGCCGTCAAGTTGATCGCGCAACTGGCCCAGGCCGCCGGTGGAGCGGGTATGATCGCCGGTCAGATCGCGGACCTGAAAGCAGAGAACACCGTCGGCACCGTCGAAGCCCTGGAGTACATCCACATCAACAAGACGGCCAAGATGTTCCGCGGCGCGACCGTGATGGGCGGTCTTTGCGGCGGGGCGAACCCCGAGCAGTTGGACGCACTGGCTCAGTACGGCCTGAAGATCGGCCTCGGGTTCCAGATCGCCGACGACATTCTCGACATCAGCGCGTCCAGCGAACAACTGGGCAAGACCGCCGGCAAGGATGTCAAGGCCGCCAAGTGCACGTATCCGGCCGTGATCGGCCTCGAAGAATCCAAGCGCCTCGAACATACCCTGGCTCATGAAGCCGCGGCGGCCCTCGACCCTTTCGGCCGGCGCGCCGAGCTCCTGCGCCAGCTCGCCCTCGCGCTGCTCGACCGCACCCGGTAGCCTGGCGACAGGATACGACAGCCGTACTACTCCGACTATCTTGCCCCCGGTAACAATCTCTGCTTATCTGCGAAAATTTTTTCGCGACGTCACACCCCACCTGATGACGCTGATAATTGCGATGGTTTCACGGCAGCGCCAGCGTCGCTTGCGCGCTCCCCAAAAAAAGCGGCTTGCTCACCCTGATATCGGGACTGTGGACCTATAAACTGTGGATTCACCCCTGCCCGCGGCCGCTCGAAATGACTAAGGAAGTTTCGCATGTCACGTCGATACAGGGGACAGAACTTTGAGGATGAAACGATGAGAACATGGAAGTTTGTCGCCGAAGTCTTTTGGCTGTACATCGGTTTGTGCCTGTGTCCACAGTCCGCGGAACACTCCTACGACTACAACCAACGCACTTGCCAATCTACGACCAGAATCACTGAAACCCCGTTCAATATCTGGTACGCGTCCAGTCTGGTCCGACCCCCGCCTCCAGGACACTGGAGCACACCATGAACACCCTGGTAACACGCGTATTACGGTTACAAGCCAACAGGCCATAAGCTACCAACTTATGGCCTTCTTTTATGCGCAGACCGGAACGAGAGTGACTCAAGAAGCGAGGGGCGATGTCACGACATGCCGCACGGTCGAATGACTGTCACGGGGTCCCGGCCTACTGCACCGGAAAGCGAGCGCAGAGGTCTCGAACGTATTGGCGGGTGTCGGTTTGGAGGGTGTCATCCAGGCGGTAATGCTTGGTATCGACGATCTCGACGCCTCTCAGGACCTTGTCCACCAGGCGAGCGATCTGCTCCATCTGGGCCTGATCCATGCCGTTGCGGGTGACGATGGGGGTGCCCAGTCTCATGCCGCTCGTGACGCCGGCACTGCGGCTGTCGTAGGGCAGGCGATTCATGTTGACGATGATGCCGCAGTCTTCGAGGCAGTGCTGAGCCATCCACCCGGTGAGCCCAGCGCGGAAATGGGCGACATTGATCAGGAACATGTGGTTGTCCGTCCCCCCCGTCAGGACGTCATACCCCAGATCAGCGAAAGCCTCGGCCAGCACCTGGGCGTTTTCCACGATCTTCGCCTGGCGGCCCTGGTACTCCTCGCCCAGCATCTCGCGGAAGAAGACGGCCTTGGCCGCGATATTGTTCAGGTACGGCGTGCCCTGGAAACCGGGGAACGTCGTCTTCTCGATGCGTTCGCAGAGCGGGACCGTCTTGCTGCCGACCGTAAACGGCATGTGGGCATCCCGGCCCATCAGGATCAGCCCGCCCCGCGGGCCACCGGGTTTGTAGGTGCTGGTCGTGGTGAAGTGAGCCGCGTCGACCGGAGACGGATGCACGCCGGCGGCGATGAGCCCGGAGATGTGTGAAATGTCGGCCATCAAGTACGCACCGACCTCGTCCGCGATGGCCCGGAACCGCTCGAAATCGATGATCCGGGCGTAGGCACTGGCCCCGCAGATGAGCAGCTTGGGTCGGAAACGGCGTGCCTGCTCGGCGATCGCCTCGTAGTCCAGCAGGAAGCTCTCCGGATCCACGCGGTACTGCTCGATCTCGAAAAACCTGCCCGCGAAGGCCACGTGCGCACCGTGCGAGACGTGCCCACCCTGGTCCATGGCCAGGCTGAGGATGCGGTCACCGCTTTCGAGAATCGCCGTCAGGACGATCTGGTTGGCGCTGGTGCCCGAGTGGGGCTGCACGTTGGCGTACTGAGCGCCGAAGACCTCCTTGGCGCGATCGATGGCCAATTGCTCGAGACCGTCGACGACTTCACAACCGCCGTGGAAACGCCGGCCCACGAAGCCCTCGGTCGTCTTGTTCTGGACGATATGACCCAGCGCCGCCAGGACGGCCCGCGAGCACTGGTTTTCGGCCGCGATCAATTGCAGGGTGTTCTGGAGCCGATCGTACTCGGCCTCCACGAGCCGATAGACCTGATCGTCCGACCGTTTCAGCGTTTCGCCAAGGCCCTGGTGATACGCCGCGTGGCTGGGGGCGTTACGACCGACCGACTCGATGAACTCATAGACTTGTCCTGCGCTGCGTTTGACCGTTCCGCCGGCCTGCTTTTCCACGAACATGACTGAACCTTGAAGTCCTTTCTCAGGCTGCAACCATCACACCTTCCGTTTCCTATATTATCGGCAGGTTCGTCCGTTTAATTGAGAAAACCACGAATTGTTCGGACGATGTCGTTGAATGTGACATACAGCAGCAGCGTGCCCACCAAGACCCAACCGGCATAGGCCATAACACCCTGGGCCTTTTCACTCAAGGCCGAGCCTTTGATCTTCTCCACCAGCATGAGCACAATCAACCCCCCGTCGAAGGGAGGCATAGGCATAAGGTTCAGCACCGCGATGCTGGCACTGATCAAGCCGAGGAAGTAGGCGTAGTAGACCAGCGGGCGCCCCTCGACGATCTGATAGCTGGAAACCACGATGCCGACCGGACCCATCAGCAGCTTCGGACTGATCAAACCCGCGATCAACTGCTTGAGCGTCACGTACGTCTGCGCCACGAACATCAGCGTCCGCCGGTATCCCATGCCAATCGCTTCGACCGGGCCGGAGGCTTTGTAGAGCCGTTCCAGGGCGTCAAAGGGCAATCCCTCTTCCAACGTCGACACCACGGCGATGGGGTGCGGGATCTGATCGACCTGAAGCGTCACCCCCCCTTCGGCCTGACCGTCTAACTGGTACTCCAGCTTGACCGACTGCCCATCCCAACGACGCACTTCGGCAATGATGTCGTAGAAGCTGGACACCGCCTTGCCATTGACGGCCGTGATACGCGCTCCACGCGGTATATCCAGTCGGCCCGGTCCGCCGTCAGCCTCGATGGTCTTGGCGACCACGGCACGGCCCGCGTCCAGGGCCGGGATGAAACCGATGACCACCCGATCGCTGCCCGGGGCGCGCTTCGGGGTCACGATCACGGTCACCGGCCGTTCGAGGCCGTTCAAATCGACACGTAACACCTTAACAGAAAGAGGTTTATCTTCATACTCAGTGGTGAGTGTCCGCAGTTCCGCATACGTCGGATTCTCGACCTCGCCGGCAGCGACGATGATATCGCCAGCGCGCAGCCGCGAGCTGTCGTCATCATCGGTTTGCCCCTCGCCCAGCAGATCGTCGGGCAGCACGCGCAGACGCGGAACCATCGAGTAAACGTGATGCAAACCGGGTTCATTCACGTCGCCTGCACTGGGCAACCACGTCAACGGCAGCTCGACCTCGACCGAGCGGCTCGTGCCGTCGCTAGCGGTGCGTTCGGCGCTGACGGCCACGGCAGGAGTCAGGGATTCGGTGATAATCTCACCGAACTGCCAGTGGTGTTCCACCGCCTGACCCGCAACGGCCGTGATCGTGTCGCCCGATCGCAGGCCCGTGCGCTCTTCGAGCACGTTGGGGTCCGTGATCGGTGCCAGCGTCAGACTCTGGGCCGGCATGATCCCGAACTCGGCCATCTGGCTGCCCGGCACGCGCCGGGCCACGATGGACATTTTCTCCGTGCCGCCATCGCGACGCTGCACGGTCATGTCAATGGCCTCGCTGCGGCCCGACAGAGCGGCCGCCAGCGCGATGCTGCTGAAGTCGAGATTGTCACGACTGCCATCGACCTCGATCAGCTCATCTCCCGCCCGGAGACCCGCCTGGGCGGCCGGCGAGCCCGGGACGACCCCGCCCACGACGGCCGGCGGGAACGTGATGCCCACCAGGAACACGGTCATCAGGATGATCCCGGCGCTGATGAAATTGAACGTGACGCCCGCGGCAATCACCGCGATGCGAATGCCGATGGGCTTGTTGGCGAACGAGCGGGCATCGTCGATCTGTTTGACCGGACCGACGTCCTCCTGGCCCAGCAGCTTGACGTAGCCGCCAAACGGAATCAGTCCTATCCGATACTCGGTGTCACTGGCTTTGCCGCCCTTGCCGAACGTGAAGGTCATCCCGCCCTCATCCGGCTCTTCATCCTCCTTCGAGAAGAACATGGGCAGAATACGCAGACGAAGCCCCGCCCCCGTCCGTTGGAGGCCCAGCAGCGTCGGCGGCATCCCGATGGAAAACCCTTCGACCTTGATGCCCCCGAGCTTGGCGATGATGAAGTGGCCGAACTCGTGGATCAGGACCACCGAACCGAAACCGATCAGCACCAGAGCCACGTTGCCGGCCACGCCCACGTGTTTGACAATCAGATAGACCACCACGGCCAACACCGCGATCCAGAAGATGCCGCCCAAAGTCCTGTTTGACGAGCTTCCATTCTTCGACATCAAGTAACTCCAACCCAGAGGTGACTATGCAAATTGAATCATCTCTCGCAAGTAAAGCCGCACCCATATGCTCCCGGAACGCGGCATCTTAGACTTCCTGCCCCAGTCGGCCTTTCACTTCGTCCCGAGCCCAGGCGTCCGCGGCCAGTACGTCGTCGAGGCACGCCGTCGGCCTCACCTCGTGCTTGTCCAGGCAATGCTCCACCAGTTCCATGATCTGGACGAACGAGATCTGCCCGGCCAGGAAATTCTCCACCGCCGTTTCGTTGGCGGCGTTGAACACCACCGGCGCGGTGCCGCCGGTCCGTGCGACGTCGTAGGCCAGCGTCAGGGCCCGGAACGTCTCGGACGCGGGCCGCTCGAAATGAAGCCGGCCGATTTCTTCGAGGCGCAGTGGTTTCGAGATCCCGGCGACACGCCGGGGATAAGTCAACGCGTATTGAATGGGCAGGCACATATCGGGCTCGCCCAATTGCGCGATCACCGAGCCATCGACGAATTCGACCAGCGAATGCACGATCGATTCGGGATGAATCAGGACCTCGATCTTGTCTACGGAAACGTCGAACAGCCAGCGGGCCTCGATCACCTCCAGCGCTTTGTTCATGAGGGTGGCTGAGTCGACGGTAATCTTGGGCCCCATCTGCCAGGTCGGATGGTTGAGCGCCTGCTCGACGGTCACGTCTTCCAGCTCCTCGCGCGTGGCCCCCCGAAACGGCCCGCCCGAGCCGGTCAGGAGGATCTTGCGGACCTCCGAGGCCCGGCCCGACTGCATCGCCTGGAACACTGCCGAATGCTCGCTGTCGACCGGCAGCAGCGTGCTGCCATGATCGCGGGCGATCTTCGTCAGCAGTTCGCCCGCGATGGCCAGGGGCTCTTTGTTGGCGATGGCCAGGCGTTTGCCCGAGCGGGCGGCCGCCAGCGCCGAAGGCAAACCGGCCGCACCCACGACCGCCGTCAAGACGGTATCCACCTGATCCGCTTCGACCAGCGTCGTCAGAGACTCAGGCCCGACCAGGATTTCCGTCTCCCAGCCGTCGAGCAACGCGCGAAACCGCTCGGCGTAGTCGCGGTTCGTCACTGCCACGAATTGGGGCCGGTACCGGCGCGTCTGCTCGGCCAGCAGTTCCACACTGCTATGGGCGCTGAGCCCGACAACGTGATAGCCCGCCCCCAGACCACTGATGACCCGCAAGGCGTTTCGACCGATCGATCCGGTCGATCCCAAGATGGCGATTCCCTGTGACACACACAACCTCAGTGCAATCCTCTCCCCCCTTCCCGGCCCGGCGGCGTCCATATCGGCAGCGCAGCAGCGAACCTGTCAACGACGTTTGTCCGTTGGCGAACGATAAGGCCGATAGTATGCCAAGAATAGGTAAAGTGTCAAGGCGAAAGCCCTTACATGTCGTCGCGCGCAGCGGCGCCGCAGCCAGGCGCACCCCACGGGCTCGAACGGCTTCCGTACATGGCGCACAACAACCGATAAACCCGCTCAAACTCGGACCCTCGAGAATCCGACCCCCGCGAAAGCCCCCCGGATCGCGAAATACCTCTTTGGGCGGGAACGCCGCCAAGCAGGCTTCGCATAAGCATTTCTGCCTCCCATGACAACCACCTGGAACCGGAACGGCCAACCTCCGCAGACCGCTGCGATCGACTCGACAGCGGGCCCATCCGAACGCACCACCGTCGCCACACGCGCGAACAGCCACATTATAGGACGGAGCCCGGCCCGCGAATCGGCCGCCGCGACGGCTGCTGGGCAGCCAAGCGCATGCACGCCGCACCGACGGGGCCAACACGCCGCAGACGTGCGAAATTCATCGGTCGCTATCTTCTTATGCGCTGCGTTTTGCCCCAGATATCGCTCTACCACCCCCCCGAACCGGCCGATATGCACTAAACGCGCACAGATAGAAAAGAAGCATCATAAAGCCGACAAGGGGGACAACAACAGGTCGGCAGGTCTGACATTGAGCAGACTCGCCGAGACGATATGAAGAGCCCCTCTCAACATCGAATCGCAACTTGAGAAACCCATGATGAGTGGCGAACGAGACAACCTGAGCCGTACTTCCAGACGGAAGGAAGCATAGTCTGCCATGCGAAGTCGAGCGCTTATCCTATGGCCCATGGCCTTCGCCCTGCTGGCGATCAGTTCTGTGCCGACGGTCCGCGCCGATTCAGCCAACGACCAGGAATACCGCCTCAAGGCAGCATTTCTCTGCAACTTCATGATGTTCGTCGAGGGGCAGCGCTTCGACTGGGAATCCGACGAGAAGAAGCCGTCCGACCCGAACGAACCGGTACACATCGGCATTATCGGCAAGACGCCCTTCGGCCGGGCGTTCGAGCCCCTGAAAGACAAGCAGATCAGGAACCGTAGCGTGATTGTCAAACGGTTCAAAGGTCTTTCGGAGTTGATCGACGAAGACGGCCACAGTCCACAGCAACATCCGCAGACCGAAGCCATCCGCCGGTGCCACGTACTGTTCATTTGTGCCTCCGAAGAGGCGCACGTCGATACCATTCTCAATCCGATCCGAACGCTTGGTATCCTCACCGTCGCGGATATGCCGGGGTTTCTGGAAGCCGGAGGCATGATCAACTTTGTGATCCACGACAAGAAGGTTCGCTTCGAGATCAACACGGCGGCCGCCAAACGAGCGAAGCTGCAAATCCGTGCGAGACTGCTGCGGCTGGCCCGACGTGTTATGACCCACGATGCTATCGAGAGACATGATGATGAGGGAAATGAAACCTAAATGGGCGAAAGTCCAATTGAAAGCGACGATCAGGTCGTGGACACGAAACGTGTCTCTCAAGTACAAACTGATCGCCGCCATTATGCTGACGTGCGTCGGCGCGCTGCTGCTGACCGGGGTGATTTTCACCGTCTGGGAATGGACCAGCTTGCGCCGCGCCATGGTTTTGAATCTGTCCGTCCACGCCGACATTCTGGCCGACAGTTGCAAGGCGGCGGTCGCCTTTGAGGACGCGACCGACGCCAACGACGTCCTCCGCTCCGTGGAGGCCATCCCGGCGATCCAGCTCGTTTGCGTCTACACCGACGACGGCACCCGCTTCGCGACCTACACCCGTCCGGAGACGACTATATCCATCCCCGATCCGAACGAATTGCCGGATCGCCATGCGTTCACCGGTGGTCTCTTGACGCTGACCCGCCCCATCTTGCTCGACGAAGAGGAAATCGGCACCATCTGTATCATCTCGAACCTGGACCCCCTGTACGTCCGACTCAAACACGGCGTCATCGCCATTCTGGGCATCCTTTGCATCTCGTCGCTGGGGGCCTATCTGGCATCCTCCCGGTTGCAGGGCATTATCTCCTCGCCCATTCTGTATCTGGCCGGCGTGGCCAACTTCGTCTCCGAGAAGCGACAGTACGCCATCCGCGCCGAACAGCGCGGGACCGACGAGGTGGGTCTGCTCATCGAAGCCTTCAATGAAATGCTCGAACAGATCCAGCAACGCGACTCGGCCCTGGTCAATGCGAACGAACAACTGGAAGAACGCGTCAAAGAGCGTACCGCGGCCCTCAGCGCCACCAATGAGAAGCTCACCCGCGAGATTGGCATTCGCAAGCAGGCCGAACAGGTGCTCAAACAGCGGGCGGAACAGATCGTGCACCATCAGCGGACCCTGGTGAAACTGAGCAAGCACGCCAACGACGGCCTGCTGGCTGTTATCCGGGGCATGACGGAGGAGACCGCGGCCACGCTCAACGTCGAGCGTACCAGCATCTGGCTGTTGTCCGCGGAAGCCGACGAGCTGATCTGTCAGGATCTGTATCGGCGCAGCACGGAAGTTCATGAAGATGGCCTTCGTCTTCGCACAGCCAGCTACCCTGCCTATGTCCAGGCGGTGGAGAACAGCCGCATCGTAGCCGCCAACGACGCCCGGAACGACCCGCGCACCAACGAGCTCACCGACAGCTACCTTGTGCCTCTGGGCATTACCTCCATGATGGAGGTCCCGATCCGTCTCCACGGGCAGTTGCTGGGTGTCATCTGCTGCGAACACGTCGGTCCCCCGCGAACCTGGACCCTGGAAGAGCAGGATTTTGCCGCGTCCCTGGCCGATATGATCGCGCTACAGATCGAGGCCAACGAGCGTCGCAAGGCCGAACGCGCGCTGGCCCGCGTCAACAAACACCTGGCCGAGACGGTGCGCGAACTGCGACGCTCCAACAAGGAGCTTCAGGATTTCGCCTATGTCACGGCGCACGACCTCAAGGCGCCGCTGCGCGGTATCGGCACGCTGACCGACTGGATCGCCTCCGACTACGCCGACAAGTTTGACGCCCAAGGCCAGGAACAACTGGGCCTGCTCAAAGGACGCGTCTCCCGCATGAGCGAGCTGATCGACGGCATTCTGCACTATTCGGAAATCGGCCGAACCAGCAGATGCCGGGAATCGGTTGATCTCAACGGACTGTTGCCCGAGGTCATCGCCCAGCTATCCCCGTCGGATGAGATGAAGATCACGATCGAAGACCCATTGCCCACGTTGGTGATTGAAAAGGTCCAGCTCATCCAGGTCTTCCAGAATCTGATTGGCAACGCCATCAAGTACATGGACAAACCCCAGGGCCGCATTCGCATCAACTGCACGTCCGACGAGCAGTTCTGGACCTTCAGCGTCAGCGACAACGGTCCCGGCATCGACGAGAAGTACTTCGACAAGATCTTCCAGATGTTCCAGACCCTGACCCGTCGCGACGAATTGGAGAGCACCGGGATCGGTCTTTCCGTAGTGAAGAAGATCGTGGAACTGCACGGCGGTACGGTCTGGGTCGAATCACAGATAGGCGAAGGAACCACGTTCTCCTTCACGCTCGCCAAGCAGAAAGCGGCCTCCTCGGAGGCAGAAACACAAACCGACGCGACCGAGGGCCCAATACCCCAAGCCACCGACGGGTCGGGGAGGTCACCCGAATGATCCGACTCAAAGACAACCAGATTCAGCGGCGTGCCAGCGGCCCCGGACTGCTGGTGGCAACGTTGCTGGGGGCAGCCGCATACGGCCTGACCTGGATATGGAACACGCCCGTTCTGGACCCGCTGGTCCTGGCTCTGGCCGCCGGCATCGTCCTGCGCACCGCCATCGGCCGTCACGCCGCGTTCGACACCGGATTCGCCACCGCGCCGCTGTTGTGTATTCCCATCGGCATCACCTTCTACGCCGTCAAGAATCTCAACTTCGCCGCCTATGCCGAGGTCCCCGCGACCTCGATGATGCTGGCCGCCCTGATCGTGTTCGTCTACTTCACCACGATTCTCATCCTGGGTCGTTTGCTGGGCCAGCCGGACCGGATCAGCTATCTGACCGCTGCCGGGTCGGCCATCTGCGGGGCCTCCGCCATCGCCATCACCTCCCCGGCGGTGGATGCGGATTCCGACGACATCTCGATCTCCCTGCTGGCGGTCACGACCGCCGCGGCCGTGGCCCTGTTCACCTTGCTGCCCTTCGTCGCTACCACCGTAGAAATGACCGACCAGACCTATGGCGTGCTGTCCGGATCGGTCCTGCAAATGACCGGTTTCGTCAAGGCGGCCGTGATGAATCTCCCCTTCCTCAGTCGCCAGATGGGCGACCAGGAATTGGCGTCGCTGGCCTTGTCGGTCAAGGCCGCCCGCTACCTGGGCCTCTTGATCGCCATCCCGCTGTTCGCCAGCCTCACCCAGAAACGATTCTATATCCCCTGGACCCTCTGGCTCTTCTTGGGTGCAGGCCTGCTGGGCACGTTGATCGCCGTGACCCACAGGGATTTCTATAGCGCGACACTGATTCCGATGGTCAAACCCCTGTACGCGATGTCCTGGTCGATTGCCATGGCCGCCATCGGACTCAACGCCGACGTCCGGCAACTGCTCAGCAACAACGGCGCCAAGGCGCTGATGGTGGCCTTCGCCGGATGCGGTGCCGCCATCGCAACCTTCTTTCTCGGATCGCTGATTCTGGGATGATCTCGAAATAAGGATCGTGAACAATGGCTCGACCGAAAGAACCGCCAAAATCCAGTTTGCGGAACAACGTCATGATCGCGTTCTTCCTGGCGATTATCCTGCTGGGAGTCTCGATCACCGCCATGTCTCATCACATCCTTCGTCGGGCGTTGCACGATGGCAACCTGCCAGCCGAAAGTGTCCAACGCATCGGTCAGCAGGTGACCCAGATGCTGACGGGGGCGACGATTGCCGGCACGCTGGTAGCGCTGGCCATCGCCGCGCTGCTGTCGCGACGAATCACCGCCCCCCTGCATCGTCTGCTGTCGGGTGTGGCGGAGCTTGCGGCCGGACATCTGGATACCCACCTGGACGTGGCCGGCGACGACGAACTCGGGCGTCTGGCCGCCGCGTTCAACGACATGGCCGACAAACTCAAACAGTCTCACGACCAACTCGAATCCACGGTCGCGGAGCGTACGGCCGAACTGACCCAGAGGAATGCGGAATTACAGACGGAGATCGCCGAACGGTGGCGCGCCGAGGAAGAACTGCGTCGCTCCGAAGAGCGCTTCACCATCATGGCCGACTCGGCGCAGGACGCCATCATGATGATGGACCCGGCCGGGCGTATCACGTTCTACAATCGGACAGCCGAAACCATGTTCGGTTGGACCGCCGCCGAAGCAGTCGGCCAGGACCTCCATCGCCTGATCGTGCCACGAATGTATAGACAAGCGTCCCATGAGGGGCTCGTCCACTTCCGGCACACCGGCCAAGGCAACGCCATCGGCAAAACGGTCGAATTGACCGCCTTGCGCAAGGACGGCACGGGGTTTCCCATCGAGATCTCGCTGGCAGGAGTCGAACTGAATCACGAATGGCATGCGATCGGCATTGTGCGGGATATCACCGAACGTAAACGAAGCGAGGAGGTGCTGCGCGATAGCGAGCAACGGTTGCAGGACATTCTGAACTCGATCCTGGCCGGCGTGCTCATTATCGATCCCGAGACGCACCTCATTCTCGACGCCAATGATTCGGCCGCCCAACTGGTGGGCCGGTCCAAAGCCGAGATGATCGGGCAAGTGTGTCACGAGTTCGTCTGCCCGGCCGAGTGCGGCCGCTGCCCGATTACCGACCTGGGACAAACCGTGGACGAATCCGAGCGTGTCCTGCTGCAGGCCGACGGCAGATCCCTCCCCATCATCAAGAGCGTCACCGAGGCGACCTTCCAGGGACGCCGCTGTCTGCTCGAGAGCTTTGTCCCCATCGCGCAGCAGAAGCAGGCTGAGGAGAAACTCAAGGAATCACTCTCCCTGCTGGAAGCCACGCTGGAGGCCACCGCCGACGCGATCTATGTCACGGACAACGGACGGGGCTACAAGAACTTCAACAGTCAGTTCAAAGAGCTATGGCGTCTGCCGGACGACGTCTTCGACCCCAAGGACCGTGACGGGATCCTGGAGGCGATCTTAGCTCAGCTCAAGGCGCCGGAAGCATTTCGCGCCGAAGTCATGGTGCTGCGTCGTGAACCGGAGCTTCAGACAACTGGCATCCTGGAACGAAGGGATGGCACGGTCATCGACTATTGTATGAATCCGCAGCGCCTTAATGGCGAGATCGTCGGTCGAGTGTGGAGTTTCCGGGATATCACCGAGAAACACCATACGCAGCAGAAACAGGAACGACTTCTGCGTCAGGTGGCAGACATCAACGAAGAGCTGTCGCACTTCGCCTATGTGGTCTCTCACGATCTCAAGGCCCCGCTGCGCGGCATCAAGCTGCTCACCGAGTGGCTGTGCACCGATTACGGGGATCAGTTGGACAACGAGGCGCGCGAGAATCTCGATCTGCTCCAGAACCGCGTCGATCGCATGCACAATCTCATCGAAGGCGTGCTGCAGTACTCGCGGGTTGGGCGAATCGAGGAGGAACGGGTCGAAGTGGACTTGAACGAGTTGCTGCCCGAGATCATCGACGGGATCGCGCCGCCGGAACACGTGAGCGTTACCGTGGACGGGACACTGCCGCGCCTTGAGTGCGAACCGACGCGGATCAACCAGGTCTTCCAGAATCTGTTGACCAACGCCGTGAAGTATATGGACAAACCCGTCGGCCGCATCAGCGTGGCCTGCACCGAAGAGGCCGGGGCCTGGAAATTCAGCGTGGCCGACAACGGTCCGGGGATCGAAGCGCGGTACTTCGACCGCATCTTCAAGATCTTCCAGACGCTCGCGTCGCGCGACGAGTACGAAAGCACCGGGGTAGGCCTGACCCTGGTCAAGAAGATCGTAGAATCCTACGGTGGGAAGATATGGGTCGAATCCGAGGTCGGGAAGGGAAGCACCTTCTTCTTCACCCTTCCCCAACAACCAGAGACACCACGCCACGATTCCGCGTCGGCCCGGGTCGCCGCTCCACGCGACCAGGTCGAGGAAGCTGGCGTTATGTCGCAGGGACGATAAGCACGACAAGTGATGGGGGGTTCCCATGGCAGAGTCAATTCAACCAACACCAGGTCGCCCGGACGGGGCCGGTCAAAGGCCGGCGGATCTGCTCTTTGGATTCGCTGACGCGATCGCCCTGCCGGTGGTGGTGTTGACCCCCGACGCGCGCGTTCGGCACGCCAATGCCGCCTTCGTGGAGGCCCTGGATATCGCCGCGGAACACTACCTGCACCAGAAGTTCCCGCGCCGCTGGCTGATGCATCCGCAGGACGCACTGCCCCAATTGCGCCAGATGCTCCATCGCGCCGGCCAACCGGGCTCGAATCCGGAGCCCGTGCCTCTGTCTCTGCGTTCCTCGAATGGGGCGGAAATTCCGGCCCAGGTCTGCATTCGCCCCCTGCCAGACCTCCGCCACAACCCGGACGGCCTGCTGGTCGTGACGTTCATGAACGCCGGACACCCCGAAGCCCCGGCCTCCGCCGACCGGCCCGACGAAGAGACCGGTTGCCAGGCGCGCCAGGACGAACTGATCCATTCCGAGCAGCGGTTTCGCCTGTTGTTTGAATACGCACCGGACGGGTACTATCTGTGCGATCTGAACGGCCGATTCCTCGATGGCAACAGAGCCGCCGAGAACATCGTGGGGTACTCCCGGGAAGAACTCATCGGCAAGAGTTTCCTGAAGCTGAAGCTGCTGGACAAAGGTCAACTCGCCAAAGCGGCCCGGACGCTCGTCAAGAACGCGATCGGCAAACCCACGGGACCTGATGAGTTCACACTCCATCGCAAGGACGGGTCGCGGGTCACCGTCGAGATCCGCACCTATCCCATTAGACTTCAAGGCCAGGTTCTCGTGCTCGGGATCGCCCGCGATATCACCGAGCGCCAGCGGGCCCAGGAGGCGATTCTGCAGGAGAAAGCGTTCTCCGAGTCGGTGATTAACAGCATGCCCGGCGTGTTCTACATGCTGGACGAGCAAGGCCATTACGTCTGGTGGAATCAGAATCTCGAAAACGTGACCGAATATTCGGGCGATGAGATTCGCTGCATCCATCCCCTGGATCTGTTCGAAGGCCCGGACCGGCAGCGTATCGCAGACGCCATGGAGACGGTGTTCACCCAGGGCCAGGCAACGGCCGAGGCCGATTTGGTGTCGAAGCGCGGCCGCAAGACGCCGTACTTTTTCACCGGACTCAGGGTCGAGAGAAACGGTCAGCATTACCTCATTGGTCTGGGCATCAACATCACCGAACGACGCAAGGCCGAACTGATCCTGGAAAAGCTGAATGCCGACCTGGAAACGAGCATCCGGGAACTGGAACGATCCAACCAGGAGCTGCGCGATTTCGCCCACATCACGGCCCATGACCTCAAAGCTCCCTTGCGCGGCATCGCGACCATGGCCGACTGGCTCGATCAGGACTACGGCGAACGGATCGGGCCAGAGGGCCGGGAGAATCTGCATCTGCTGCGCACCCGCGTCGATCACATGGGACGCCTGATCAGCGGCATTCTCCGCTACTCGGAGATCCAACACAACGATCGGCCCGCCGAGATGGTCGATACCCACACTCTGGTGCGCGAGGTCATCGAGCAAATCGCCCCGCCGGACCGTGTCGAAATCCATATCGACAATACCCTGCCGGCGGTGGAGGCGGAACGAACACGCCTGATGCAGATCTTCCAGAATCTCATCAGCAATGCGGTCAAGTATATCGACAAACCACAGGGCCAGGTGCACATCAGCGCCCGCGACGACGGCGACTTCTGGGAATTCCGCGTCACCGACAACGGCCCCGGCATCGAGGCCAAACACTTCGCCCGCATCTTCCAGATGTTCCAGACCCTTTCGTCCTCCGATCGCTGTGAGAGCACGGGACTCGGTCTGGCGACGGTGAAGAAGATTATCGGCCTGTACGGCGGTCGCGTCTGGATCGAGTCGGAAATGGGCCGGGGCAGCGCGTTCATCTTCACCTTGCCCAAGCACCAGCCGGAGCAGACCGGGCAGTAGCACCAGACCAATGTCGCCGGTCAGGCCATCGAACCGCGCTGACCGGTTGTCGTCTCTTTCGCCACCGCTCATGGGCGCCGCCCCGGCACCTCGCTGCGCCGGTTCTGCATCCTGAACTGTCGCGGGGTCATCCCGACCACCGCTTTGAACGTCCGCGTGAAGTAACTCTGATTGTTGTACCCTGTCTCGAAGCAGATCTCCGTGCAACTCTGATCCGTCCCCAGCAGCAGCGCCTTGGCCCGCTCGATGCGCACGCTCGTCACGTATTCGATGATCGTGATTCCCATCTGTTCTTTGAAGAGGTGCGCCAGGCGAGACGGGCTCAGATGAGACGCCCGGGCAATGTCCGCCAGCGTCATCGGTTTGTCGTAATTGGCGTCGACATAGTCGATCGCCGGCCGAATCTGACCGATCTTCCGCGCGTCCTGCGAAGCGTACACCAACTTGAGAAAATCGTTCAGCGCCGTACTGATCCAGGCACACAAGTCTTCTTGCGTGTCGATCCTCATGACCTTGTTGACGAAGGCGAGGTTCTTCTCCAGCATCACCTCGACGTTGACGCCACCCTCGACCGCGGCCCGGCTCAGGACACTGAGCAACTCCAGCAGTCGGACCTTGAGGATACCCAGGTCGCCGATGTCCTTGAAGAGAATCGTGCCCAGGATCGAGTTGAGAATCTCCTTGGCCCCGGTGCGGTCCCCGATCTTGACCTTCTGCAGCAGGGCTCGCTCGCTCTTGAGCGGGTACTGCCACTCGGCGTCGAGCTTCTTGCGCTGCTGGATGAACTCACCGATCTCCGACTGCTGTCGCGAGCGCTGGCGCCGCCAGCGGATCACCCGCGCATCGAACCCTCCGACTTCGTAGAGCAGATCGAACAGGAACTCCGCGGCGTTGTGGATCTGTCGACCGCGCATCACCGGCAAATCACGCAGGGCCGCCACCGCCGCGACCGGGCCGGCCGCCAGGTCGTGCAGCCGCCGCTCCACGTCGCGAACCAGGATCGGCGTCACCGGCTCCCACAGGCATTTGCCGAAGAACATCCCCCCGTAGACCCGGTCGGTGTCCACGACGGGCACGCAAACAAGAACGATGCCCGCATGACAGATCGTGATGAAGGATTGCCCCGTCTCGGCGGCCATCTCGACCGCCCGCTTCCTTTCTGCAGCGCATTGGCTTTGCCCCACGGCATCGCCCTGCACCCGAGCGCAGAATCCCGGTCGGCAGTCCGCACTGCACAACTGCGGCACAGCCTGTCCATCCTGGCCCGTGGTCTCCAGGGCCAGTCCGAAGCGCTGGCGAAACGCCCGCTCGATTTTCGCAAACCTCGCGGTCGTCAGAAGCTGAACCAATCCCGTATCATCAGTCATCACATCACCAGGGCAAATAGCAAGATTGTGTCATTGTAACAGATTCCCACGAACACGGCCGCCACCAGACAATTGGGTTCGATTGGCTTCGCTCGCGCGCCGGAAAAAGCTGCCGCTTCCCTCTTAATTGCATCCCCAAAAAGGAATTACCGGCCATTCTACCCTTCCCTAAATTGGCTTCGCTTTGCACGAATGATGACACCCCGACCGCACGGATCGTCCCGAAACCTGCCCGGTCCCGTCGGCGGGCCGGCATGCCGCGCAAGCGATGATCTGTGCTCCGCAACCTGATATTCATCATTTCATTCTCACTACAGCATATTCGTTCTCCAAATTACTAACCCCATGATCGATTGTCAAGCAGAATTCCGAGCCCGACTGGGGCGTATTGGCGCTGAATCCGGCCGGCACACAAAATGCAGAGGAAGGCCCAGAAAGTATTTGACAGATGCGACCGCCTGGTGTAACCGAAAACGCTGGAAGCTCCTCAACACCGTTCGGCAGCAGTTACTTCGCAGAACATCCGCCTTCGACGGGCGGGAAATGCGCACGCCGAAGGCCATATGACGACCATGTATGATGCGCTAGGCGCAGAAGAAGCTAACCGCAACATCTGTCCCTGACAAGGAGGTGCGTCATGTGTAGAAAATGGATCTGTCTTGCATGTCCTCTTGTCCTTCTGACCCTGCTTCAACCGAATGTGATCCATGCTGCCAATGGAAATCTCGTCGGCTGGTGGAAGCTGGATGAAACGTCCGGGCTCATCGCGCATGATTCAAGCGGCTACGACAACCACGGCACCCTCCACGGCGACCCGCAGTGGACAGGCCGTGGCCTGGAGTTCGACGGTGACGGTGACTACGTCGACTGTGGAGACAGCCCCAGTCTGAATAGCGCCGGCTCGGTCACGGTCATGGGTTGGATCAGGCTGGACGGCCCGGCTGATGACCGCAAGATCGCCGGCAATCAGGATGGAATCACCGGGGGGTACAAGCTGGGAGTGTACGGTAACCGGCTCGAGTTTGAGATTCGAACGGCCGACAACGGAGCGGTCCTCAACCGCAGCGTTGCCGGAGGTGTGGTCCTGGAGACCGGCATGTACCATCACGTGGCCGGCGTTTATTCCGAGGGTCAGTACATCCGAACGTACGTCAATGGCGTTCTGGACAGAGAACTGGCCACCGCGGAACTGCTCGGCACCTCAACCGGGACGTTCAAGCTCGGCCGTGAGCCCTTCAGCGACGCGTATTACTGGCTCGGTCTCATGCACGACGTCCGCGTCTACAACCGGGCGTTGACACAGGAAGAGATTCTGGCCCTGGTGGAAGTGGAATCAGGCCTTTTGGCCTCCAATCCCAATCCCGCTGATGGCGCCGTGCTTTCTCCGATCATCCCCATCGAGGACCTCGGTGATGAAATCGCCACGTCGGCGACCCTGAGTTGGACACCCGCGACCGGCGCCGTCTCGTACGATGTGTACTTCAGCGACGATTTCGAGGCCGTCGCTGCCGGTGCCACCACGGCCCTTCTTGGCAGCCAAACCACCACGGCCGTATCCGTCGGCCTGCCCGGATCGTCTTTCCCGACTGGTCTTGTTGCGGGCACAACGTACTATTGGCGGGTCAATCCGACTGGGACCAATGGCGTGACCTACACGGGTCGTATCTGGAACTTCCTCGTCCCACCGCTTGAAGGATGGATTCCGTTCATTCCCGGAGCGGAGCCCGGGGCAGTCCATGAGGTCATGCTCAAAGCCTCAGACAACACCGGGATAACAGTGGATTCGGACATTCCCGGGATGTATGTCGCAGACGTCCCTCTCGACGGTGAAGTGTACCAAAGACTCAGTATGCTGCATGGAGGGCAGATGTTGGCGGTGGGCCGGCCGGAAGTGCCTATCATCAGGAAGTATTTCGAGGTTCCCTACGATGTCAACGTCACGGTAGAGGTAATCTACTCAGACTCGGAGATGTTGGAAGGCTACAACGTCTTTCCTGCTCAGGCGCCCCTGGCGGATGTGAACCTGGACGACACGCCGGAGTTTGTCGTAGACGCCAGTGTCTATTCCAGCGATATCCTTTATCCGGCCGACGTGGCATTTGTCGAAGAGGCATTCGTCGTGAGAGGCCATAGAATCGTGGCTCTCACTCTATGTCCCGTTCAATGCAGTCCTGAGCCCAGGCTGCTCAAAGTGCATTCGAAGATAGAAGCAAGGATAGTCTACGACCGTCCGGCCCAGATAGAGGGCATTGAAGAGCGACTCGAAACCGAACCCTTCGAAGCATTGTGCGAAGCCATTATCCTCAACTACAGGTCTCCCAGTGAGTATCCGACAAGACGAGACAGAGCTATCGGGAGTCCCAACGCAGACTACCTGATCATAACGCACGATGACTTCAAGACACAGGCTGATACCCTGGCAGCATGGAAGGAGAAGAAGGGGTTGGCGACAACGGTCGTGAAGACCTCGGACATCTCTTCTCCCGCCCCGCCGACCGCTGCGGACATCACCAAGTACATCCAAACGGCCTACGATACCTGGAATCGGCCTCCGACCTACGTGCTGTTGGTGGGAGATTCGGAGTTTATCCCCACGCATTACCAGACCGCGCATCCGAGCTCCCATCACGGTGGTTTTGAAACAGCCACGGACCTGTACTATGCCACGGTGGATGGAACCGACTATTTCCCGGATATCCTCCTGGGCAGGATTTCGGTCGATACGGCGGCGCAGGCGGCAACCGTAATCAACAAGATCCTCGATTACGAAAAGACACCTCCGACGGACGCTGCTTTCTACAACAATACGTCGGTATGCGCTTACTTCCAGGACAATGACAGGTGGGCCACCGGTTACGGCTGGATTACCCGGCGCGACGGCTTTGAGGACAGACGCTTTGTCCTAACGTCTGAGGAAATCCGCGATTTCCTGATCGCGCCTGCACAGGGTTACAACGTAGAGCGAATCTACTGTACTGAGGCTGCCGTGACTCCAACCAACTACAGTCCCGCCACCGGTGACTACTCGTCCTACGACTTGGGAGTTCCTCTGCCGACTGATCTGTTGCGAGTCAACGGCTTTGCCTGGAACGGTGGCAGCGCCGAGATCACGGCTGCCTTCAATGCGGGGCGACTCATCATCAATCACAGGGATCACGGAGATTCGAGGAACTTCTGGAGCCACGTGGCCAGTGGTTGGGGTGCAATTAACGGTTGGGGCGATCCGCAGTTTACTACGGCCGACGTTGCCGCCCTGACGAATGGCAACAGGCTTCCGGTCGTCTTCAGCATGAACTGTTTGACAGGCTGGTTCGACAATGAGATCGATCAACTGAACGATCCTGCGCTGACCCGAAACGACGAGTCTTTGTGCGAAGAGCTTCTGAGGAAGCAAAACGGCGGTGCCGTTGCCGCAATTGGCGCCACGCGCATTAGCTACAGTGGACATAACGATGATCTCTGCAAGGGATTCTATGACGCCATCTGGCCCGATTTCGATCCATTGGTGACGACGGGGCCAATGTATGAGCTCGGTCAAGTTCATACCTATGGCAAGGTCTACATGCATCTTCATACCTGGTTCGGCCTTGAAGAAACGGCCTTTGAGGAATTCCATCTCTTCGGTGATCCCGAGATGCGGATATGGACGGAACTACCAACGGCCCTCACGGTGACACACCCGACAAGCATCGGTTCCGGCGCAATCCAGCAGTTTGTTGTGGCCGTCAAGGACGCGAGCAACAATGCGGTACACCACGCGGCGGTCTGCCTGCTGAAAGCAGACGACAATCTGCAGGAGGTGAGCTATACGGATCCGACTGGAAACGCCGTCTTCAGCGTGACACCTGCAACGGCGGGGACGATGGCGGTCACCGCCACCAAACCCAACCATCTGCCATACGAAGGCGCGATTGCCGTGACCGGCCAGGGCGCGGCCATCACGGTGTCGCCTGATGTCGGGCCTCCCGGGATCTCTATCACCGTCACAGGAAGTGGTTTCCAGGGTGCCGAAGCGGTCAATATTAGCATGGGTGGCACGGTCGCCGGCTCAGCGACCGCCAGCGGCGGCAGTTTCTCCACCCCCCTGACGGTTCCGTCCTTGCCGGTAGGTCCGACCAACATTGTCGCTGTCGGCCAGAGTTCCTCGCGCGCGGCGGCGGCCGTATTCACGGTCCTGCCGGCTCAGCCTCTGCCGGATCCCCACATCTACTCTCAGTGGGATTCTACGACATGGTATCTCGCCGGCGGCACCCTGACGTGGGACAATCCGTGCGTCATATTCAAAGACCCCTCGGGCACGGCTGTTCCTTCACGTGACCTGGAGGTTGGCACAACCTACACCATTGAAGCAACGATTCACAGTTCCAGCTCAGTGGCCGCTTCCGGTACGACCGCTACCTTCACCTGGGCGCTATGGGGTGTGGGCCAGAAGATCTGGAATCTCATCGGCACCGATACGGTCAACTTGCCCGCAGCGACAGTGGCGCCGTCCTCAGCCGTGGCGAGCGTGCTATGGACCCCTCATGTAACCGGGCACTGCTGCCTGCGCGTTGACATATATCATCCCTGGGATTCGAATCTCAAGAACAACATGGGTCAGGAGAATACCGATGTGCACCCAATTACCTCTCCGGCCGAGATCCTCATCGACATTCACAACCCAACGGATACTACCGGATTGGTCTACCTGGACGTCACGCAAGGCAGTGCCGGGGAACGGTTCGAACTGTGGGAAACTCGAATAGAGCGTCCGTATCCTCAGGTGCTCGAACCCAACGAGGTCCAAACAGCAACCCTGCGCGTGGATGCCCCCGAGTTGGTGAAGATCGGCGAAACGCGCACGCTGTCGGTCACAGGGACGATCAACGGAGAGGTCATTGGAGGCGTCGAAATCCAAATCGTTAAGGACCATCGGCCCGTTCTCGAAGGTTGGGTCGAGCCTGGTGACGAGCCTGGCAGCTTCGTATACTGGGTGAGCTATCTAGATGAAGACCATCACGCTCCGCTGCGGGGCTATCCAACGGCGGCCATCTTCCAGGACGGTGAACCGATCCCGGGAAGCCCGTTCGCCATGGGGGCTGACGATCCGGGTGACGACGACTACGGTGAAGGCAAGCTCTATCGCTGCACCGTGGTCTTGCCCGAAGGCGATGGCCGCTACACGTATACCTTCCGGGCAAGAGACCAGCTAGGAGTCGGCGCCGAAGGGCCTGGCACGGAGATCATGAGCGGTCCATAACCTGCTGTCGCCTCGACGTTCACGGGCAATTTGGGCATTGGATGCGGGGCTGCCTGAACGACGCGGTGGCCCCGCTCGATGCGCCGGTCACGGGACCGTTCGCTACCCGTGCATCAGGGTGTGTGGGACTGGTGCGGGACTTGGCAACGGTCGCTCGTGTCGGTATCCAGACGGGCCGTGAGTGTGAATCGGCTCCCCTGGCCGTGGCGTGAGTGCATCTCGATACCTCCCCCGATGTATTCCAGGCGTTCCTTGATGTTGAACAGGCCGAAACCCCGGCTCCGCAACGACGCCGTGAACACATCGGCGACATCGAAACCCACGCCGTCGTCCGTGATCGTGATCTTGATCGAGTCGCCGCAGCGTTCGATCTCGAGAGTCACCTCCTGCGCCTGGGCGTGTTTGACAATATTGATCAGGAGTTCCCGAACCGACTGGAAGAGCAGGATACGGACATGTTCGGCCAGCGGTTTGGGGACGCCGTCATCGCTGAACACGCAGCGGATGCCATGGTCCGTCCGCAGTTTGTCCTCGAGCAGTTCCTCCAGCGCCGCCTCGAGACCGAACTTGTACAACGTGGGAGAACTCAGATCGAAAATCAACTCGCGCATGTTGCTGATGGTCCCATCAAGCGTGTTGCAGATGCGTGCGATTTCATGCATCTGGGCCGGGGGCAGAGGCGCGCGCAGTTCCTGGAGTTTCATCTTGGATAGCACGAGCGTTTGGCACGCCTGATCGTGCAGGCCGGTGGCAATGCGACGGCGTTCCCGCTCCTCGGCCAGCGACAGCTCCGACGCCAACGAGCGCAGGCGTCGCTGGTGGACCAGGAGTGTTTCCTCCGCCCGGATGCGTTCGGCGATTTCCCGTTCCAGTTGCGTGGCATGGTCCTTGAGTTGCTCGTACAGAAACGCGTTCTGTATCCCGGCGGCAATGCCATGCGAGACGGCCTCCAGAAACGTTGCCTGTTGACTGAAGTCACATCGGGCAACCGAACCTACAGCCAGGACTCCTGTGATTTCCTCACCACTGCGCAGCGGCAGCGCCGCAATTGACACCAACCCGGCCTCCTTGCATTCGCGCCAAGTGCATCTGGGGTCCTCACGAATATCCAACGCGTAGACAGCCTTCTTCTGACTGACCGCCAGGCCACACAGGCACTGCCCTACCTGGTGGACCGGAGTACCGTTGTGTCGTTCTGCAGAGGTCCGCCATCGTTCGGCGCGCAGCAACAACCGATCCGCATCCCGCGTAAACAGCAGCGACATGTCCACGTCCACCAGGCCCGTGATGCCATCCAGCGCCGACTGCGCCACCTGATCGAGTGACAAACTGCTGCTGGCTCGCTTCATCAGATCGTTCAACACATTCATTTGCTGAACACGCTCGGTCAAGGCCTCTTCGGCCCGCTTGCGCTCGGTGATATCCTGCACGGTTCCCTTTATGGCCGTCAGGTTGCCTTCGGCGTCGTAGATTCCCTGGAAAGTCGAATGGTAGTAGCCCGTACTGCCGTCGGGATAGAGGAACCGCTGCTCGAAGGCTCCTTGTTGGCGGCTCTGCATCGCTCTTCGGATCAGCTCCTGGTCACGCTGATGATCCTCGGGCCAGGGTGACAGCGCCTGGATCGAGTCGATCTGCGGCGTGAACTCCTCCGGACGGAGTCGAAAGATCTTGTACACTTCCTCCGACCATTCGACGGCGCCGGTCTTGATGTCCCAGAACCAGTGCCCCAGATGGGCCATCTGCTGCGCTTCGCGCAGTTTGCTTTCGCTGTCCCGCAGCGCCTCCTCGGCGCGTTTGCCTTCGGTGATGTTTCTGGCAATGTGAACCGCACCGCAATACCGGCCGGCCGCATCCAGAATCGGATCGACGGTGACTTGCAGCCAGTCCTCTCCGATCTGCAGTTCCATGGACTCCCGGTGCAGGCTGCGCCTGGCGCGAGGCGTGGGACATTCCGAAATCGGTTCGGTGGTGCCATGCACGACGCGCCAGCAGTGCTCGCCCAGCAGGGCGCCGCCCGGGCGTTGGAACAGGCGCGTCGCGGCCTCGTTACTGCGCAGGATATGACAGTTGCCGTCGAGAATGAAGATGGCATCGTTGGCGGCGTCGAACGTCGCCTGCCACTGCTGAACCGCCTCGGACACGGCCGCCTCGGCACGCTTGCGGGCCGTGATTTCATGGAGCACGGCGATGCCGGCCGTAATGTGTCCCTCGGCATCGCGGATGGGGGCGGCGTTGGTGCTGACCCAACGGTCCTGTCCCTCCGCGTCACGAATGATGACTTCCTCCCCCTGGACCACGTCTCCCTCGAGGACGGCACGAGACAGAGGCAGTTGCTCGGGCCGATAGAGTGACCCGTCCGGCCGGTACATCTGCCACTTGACGGCGTGCTCGGCCATCTTGATCCCCGTCAAGAGTTCCCGGTTGCCCCCACGAATATCGAACGCCGCCGTGTTGGCCAGCCGGATGGTGACGTCCGGCGCATCGGCGATCAGGATGCCCGACGGCGACTGGGCAATCGCCGTTTCCAAAAACGCCTGGACCTCCTGTCGCTCGGCCGCGGCGCGCACGCGTTCGCTGACGTCGCGTGCCACAATCACCGCGTAGAGAACGCCGCCGAGAGCGACCCGACGCACGGACATCTCCACCGGCATGTCACCCTGCTCGCCACCGAGGGTCGTCACCACCGTCCTTTCGTCCTGGCAGGCCTGTCCTTCCCTGGCAAAGAGCAGTGCCATCTCCTGCCAGACAACCTGGGAGACAAGGTCGACCAGGGACAGGCCCAGCAGCGCTTCCCGGGAACGGCCCAGTTGGCGGCACGCAGACTGATTCACGTCAACGAAGCGACCGGATGGAATCTGGGCCAAGAAGATGAGATCGTTGGTCTGGTCCAGCAGCGCCCGAAACCGCTCCAACTCGGCGAGCCGTCGTTCCAATTCGGGGTAATGGCTCTTGCGAATGGAGCGCTCGCCGAAGCCGATGATTTTGGCGCGCAAGCCATCCCAATCACGCGCAGTGTCAGAATGCTCGTTCATACAGCACCTCAAGGTCTCGTTGAGTGGGTCGGCGCGGGTTCGTGACCACACAAGCATCCCGCATGGCCTTGGCCGCCAGTTCGCCAATGGCGTCGCGCGTCAATCCCATCTGCCCCAGCGTTTGGTTGATCCCGGCTTGCTGCCGCAGCCGGCTCACCGCGGCCAGCAGGGTGGCCTTCACATCGCCGCGGCCCAGGTCCAGGCCCATGGCCTGACCGATCCGCCGATAGCGTTCGGGCGCCGCTTCGAAGTTGAAGGCCATCACGTGTTCCAGGAGAATCGCGTTGGCTGCACCGTGCGGAAAGTCAAGGTAGCCCCCCAGACTGTGGGCCATCGCGTGTACGGCCCCCAAACTGGCATTCGAGAAAGCCAAACCGGCGTGCAGGCTGGCCAGCATCATCCTCCTGCGTTGCTCCAGATCGTCCGGGTTTGCGATGGCAGCCAATAGATTGTCAGCCACCAGTCGGACCGCCTCCAGCGCGTGGAGATCCGTCACCGGCGCACTGGCGTTGGATACGTACGCTTCGATCGCGTGGACGAGGGCGTCCATCCCGGTGCAGGCGGTCAGGTTCCGATCCATGGTCGTGGTCGTCGCCGGATCGATCAGGGACACGTCCGGAACAACCATCTTGCTGACAATGGCGATTTTGACCCGACGTTGCGGGTCCGTGACGATCGCGAACTGAGAGAGGTCGGCCGACGTTCCGGCCGTGGTGGGCACGCAGATCAGAGGTGGACCGGGCACGGGCACACGATCGACCCCTTCGAATTCGAGCACGTCCTTCCCATTGGCGCTGGCAATACCGATTCCCTTAGCGCAGTCCATCGGACTGCCCCCGCCAACGGCGACAATGACACTGCACTGCTCCGCCTGGTACAGTTCAACGCCGGCCATCACCTCTGCGGCCCGCGGGTTGGGAACGACATCGGAAAAAACCACATAGGAAAGGTCTTCCGCGCGGAGGCTGTCGGTAACCTGTTCGGTCCAGCCCGCGGCGATGACACCGGGATCGCTGACGACGAGAACGTGGCGGGCGGCGAGATTCCTGGCATAGCGCCCGGCCAAGTGCCGCGCTCCCACGCCGAAGACGAACTCGGGAGCGACAAACTTACGCCAATCTGCCTCGCGTAGCATCTCCATGGTCAGCCCCTCCTTTCGCTCCCCCAATCTGACATCCACCACGGTCTTTGCAACTGCCGCGGGTTGCCTGAGAGGAAGGAGGAACACCCACAGATCTGGGCCCGGGAGCATGAGGTCGGCCATCGCATCGATCGACCGGCGTGCCGTGCTGCCCACCATCGATCCCACAGCCTCACGGAGACGCTTGAATCTCGCATGCGCGTATCTCCTTTGACTTCCTGTCCGAGCTTGACAGGTCCATGATCGCCCTTTTCCACCTCGGGGTCAAGAATCGTCTCGCACCTATGCGCACCCGGCCCACCCACACGAATAACTGGCCAATGCAGAAGGGGTAGTTTATGATGGCCGATAGGGCGAAGCACATGACGAGAAACATGTAAGGAGTTGTCCTGATGATGGGCCATCGACAAGCCGCGTTGATCGGATTGATTGTCCTGGCGTTCTCCGGGTTATGTCCGGGTGGGGATTTGTTTCCCACCGAGGCCCGGCGTCAGGGCTTCTTGAAGGCGCTGGCCGAGCAAGACCAGCGCTATGATCCGGCCGAGAAGATGCTCCGCGCGCCGTTTTCCTCGCCGGGCTACCACACCACACTCACCGGCGGCTTCGTCCATCGCACGCGTGAGGCATTGAAATATGCGGTCGCCCTGCTCGATGCCGGTGATTCGGCCCGTCTGGAACGGGCCCAGCGGATCCTCGAACGCGTCATCGGGCTCCAGGACCAGAACCCCGGCAGCCGTACCTACGGGATCTGGCCGTGGTTCCTGGAAGAGCCGCTCGAGCAGATGTCACCGCCGGACTGGAACTGGGCGGATTTCTGTGGCACGCAATTGCTCCAGGTCGCGCTCGATCACGACAGTCGCCTGTCGGTTCCGCTCAGTCAGAAAGTGCGCGAATCGATCCTGCACGCGGGCCGCTCGATCAAACGTCGCAACGTCGGGCCGGGCTACACCAACATCGCGTTGATGGGCACCTATGTCACGTTGGTCGCGGGCGAGCACTTCAACGACAAGGAGTTGTTCGAGTACGGCCAGGGGCGACTCAAACGCTTCTATAAGTACTGCGAGGAGCGCGGCTCATTCAGCGAATACAACAGCCCGACCTATACGCGGGTCGCGATCGAGGAGATTTCGCGCATGAACGCGCATGTCAAGGACCCGGCCGCCCGCGAGATCATTGACGAACTGACGCAGTTCGCGTGGCACCATCTGGCCCGGCGCTTCCATGCCCCGACGAAGCAGTGGGCCGGACCGCACAGTCGTTCGTATGCCACCCTCCTGCCGTCAAGCGTTCGCGCTTTCATTCAGCGCGCCACCGACAACGAGGTCGCGTTCGTGTCCGAAGTGCAGGCGTGGCAGTCCATCGAGGCGCAGCGGATACCGCTGGAATGCCCGGAGGACATGTTCGAGTTCTTCACCGTTCTGCCCCAGACTCGGCAGGAGGTCGAGGCTTTCATCATCAACGAAGGGCGCGAGCACGACATCATCGGCAGTACGTATTTGCACGAAGACTTCACCTTGGGCTCGGTCAACATTGGCGATCTGTGGCACCAGCGCCGGCCGCTGGTGGCGTATTGGAACGCGCCGGGCGGTGTGGCAGCGCTACGGCTGCGCTGTCTGCACGACGATTACGATTACTCGTCGGCCAGCCTCTTCACCGTCCAGGACGGCGCTGACATCTTCGGCGCCGTGGTCTTCGCCACCGATCGCGGCGATACGCATATCTCGCTCGACCGCATCCGCAACGCCACCATTGAGGCGCATGACCTGCGCGTGCGCCTGCAATTCGAGGGGGCCGTCTCCGATCTGAAGCTGCCGCAAGAGGTCACATTGGACGAGCCGATCGAATTCACGTCCGGCCCGATCGCCGGGGAGTTCTACTGCCCGCACGCCGTGTTCGACGAATATCCGATCTCGATCGAGACGGGCCGAGGCGACGAAGGCGCCTGGGTGGATATCGTGCTCTATCGCGGCCTGACGCGATCCTTCGATTTCAATGAAATCAAGCAGGCGGCCGTGCTGTTCACGCTCTCGCTGCACCCGACCCGTGACATCCCCACCCAGGCCGAGCCGGCCATCTCGATGGGTGTCGCTTACGGTGTCGTCCCCGGGACCCAAACCAAAATCCGATGCCGCACGTGGCTCTGGCAACGCACCAACAACGCCCCCCTGTCCCTGACCATCCCCCTGACCCCCCTGCCGACGACCGAACAAAAAAAGGCCGCCGCCGCCCACCTCGCCTCCATCGACCCCTGGAAGGCGCTGCAATAGTGACGGCCCGTGTAACACCGGGAAAAATAGCGGAAAAATCTTGCAAACTTCGTGCCGATAGGTAGACTACTCATGTATATGAACGGCAGGAATTCCATTTCGTTGCTTCACATCGGCCTGCCAGGCCTCGGCACCCTGCTGCTGCGCCGCTAAGGCGCAGAAAACAGAGACACCACAACCCATTGTAGTTCCCAACTTTACGCAAAATCGTAGCATTTCGGCTCCCTTTGCGGCATAATTGCCCCTTGGCCAAATGACTATTCTGGAGAAGCACGATGCCTGAGGACAAAGTATTCATCTTCGACACAACGTTAAGGGACGGCGAACAGTCGCCCGGTGCCTCGCTCTCGATCCCGCAGAAGCTCGAGATCGCCCAGCAACTGGCCGCACTGGGCGTCGATATCATTGAGGCCGGCTTCCCCGTTTCCTCGCCGGCCCAGTTCGAAGCGACCCAACTCGTGGCCGAACAGGTGCAAGGGCCTGTCATTACAGGACTTGCGCGAGCCAAGGACGTGGACATCGAATCGGCGGGCAAGGCCCTGGCGGCCGCGAAGAACAAGCGGATTCACACGTTCATCGCGACCTCGCCCATCCACATGGAGCACAAGCTCAACAAGAAGCCCGCTGAGGTGGTGAAGATGGCGGTCGCGGCGGTCCAGCACGCCCGGCAGTTCGTCGACGACGTGGAATTCTCGCCGGAGGACGCCGGCCGCAGCGAGGTACCCTTCCTCATCGAGATCCTGGCCGCGGTGATCGAGGCCGGAGCGACCACGCTGAACATCCCGGACACGGTCGGCTACATGCTGCCCTACGAGTACGGCCAGCTCATCGCCACGCTCAAGCGCGAGGTCCCCGGGATCGACAAGTGCGTCATCAGCACGCACTGTCACAACGATCTCGGTGTGGCCGTCGCCAATTCCCTGGCGGGCGTCCACAACGGGGCCCGGCAGGTCGAGGTCGCCGTCAACGGGTTGGGCGAACGGGCCGGCAACGCCGCTCTGGAAGAAATCGTTATGGCCATCCACACCCGGGCGGACTTCTTCGGAGATGTGGGCTCGGACGGCTTGACGACCAACATCAATACGAAGGAGATCTATCGCACGAGCCAACTCGTCTCGCAGTTGACCGGTTTTGTGATTCAGCCCAACAAGGCCATTGTCGGCGCCAACGCCTTCGCCCACGAGGCCGGCATTCACGTCGACGGGATTCTCAAGCACCGCAGTACGTACGAGATCATGACCGCCGAGACCATCGGCCTGGGTGGTTCGCGCATGGTGCTCGGGCGGCACACGGGCCGGCACGGCTTCGCCGACCGCTGTCGCCAGCTCGGCTACAAGCTCACGGACGCCGAGTTGGAACAGGCGTACACCCGGTTTCTCGAGATCGCGGACAAGAAGAAAGAAATATTCGATGAGGACATCGCCGCGATCATCAACGACGAGGTGCGCGTCGTTTCACAGGTCTACGAGTTGAAGTATCTCCACGTCGCGTGCGGCACGGGCACGTTGCCCACCGCCAGCGTGCGGATGAAGATCGCCGGCCAGGAGCGGCAGGCGGCTGCCTGTGGCGACGGCCCCGTCGATGCGGCGTACGAGGCGATTCGCGAGGCCACGGACGTGTCACCCAAGGTGGAGAACTACTCCATCCGCGCCGTCACGGGCGGCAAGGAAGCGTTGGGCGAAGCGACGGTACGCATCGTCGAGGCCGGCCGGACCCACATCGGCCGGGGCGTCTCCACCGATATTATCGAGGCCAGCGCCAAGGCGTACGTCGATGCCATCAATCGCATGACCGCCGCTCAGCAGGCCAACGGCCAGACACCGACCAAAGCAGAACTCTAGTCGAAGGGAAAAGGATCAAGATCATGGGTATGACGATAACGGAAAAGATCTTCGCCCGGGCCAGCGGCCAAGACACGGTGGTACCGGGGCAACTGGTGGATGCGAACATTGACCTGGTGATGTGTCACGATGTGACGACGCCGCCGGCAATTTCGATGCTGGCCGCGCGCGGGATCGACCGCGTGTTCGATCGGGACCGGATCGTGGTGACGCCGGACCATTTCCAGCCGCCCAAGGACATTAAGAGTGCCGAACTGCACAAGCGGCTGGACAAATGGGCCAAGAAGCACAAGATCACCCACTACTACAAGCTGGGCAGGGCAGGTGTCTGTCACGCGCAGTTGCCCGAAGAGGGCCATATCCGCCCGGGCGAACTCATCGTCGGTGGCGATTCGCACACCTGTACCTACGGGGCCTTCGGGGCCTTCAGCGCCGGGATCGGTTCGACCGACCTGGCCGCCTCGGTTGCAACGGGCAAACTGTGGTTCAAAGTCCCGGAGTCGATGAAGTTCGTCTTAAACGGCTCGCTGCCGCACGGCGTCTACAGCAAGGATGTGATGCTCGACGTCATCACGCGGATCGGCACGGACGGGGCGCTCTACCGGGCAATGGAGTTCGTCGGGCCGGCCCTCAAGGGCATGTCGATGGAAGCCCGCATGACGATTACCAACATGGGGATCGAGGCCGGCGCCAAGAACGCGATCATTGCGGCCGATGAAGTTACCGAGGAGTATCTCAAAGGACGGCTCAAAGACACCAGCCCGTACAATATGTTCGAATCGGACGATGACGCCAAGTACATGGTCGTCGAGGAGTTCGACTGCTCGAAGCTGGAGCCGACGGTGGCATTGCCACATCTGCCCAGCAACGGCGTCCCGATCGGCGAGTGTGCCGGCCAGGAAATGGATCAGGCCTATCTCGGCAGTTGCACCAACGCCCGGATCGAGGACCTGCGCATCGCGGCCGGGATCATGAAGGGCAAAGAAGTGAAGATTCGCACCCTGGTCGTGCCGGCCACGCCGAGGATCTGGCGTCAGGCCAACGACGAAGGACTGTTCGACATCTTCCACGATGCCGGCTGTGTGATCTCAGCGGCCACCTGCGGCGCCTGCCTGGGCGGGTTCATGGGTGTGCTGGGCTCCGAGGAGAAGTGCATCAGCTCGACGAACCGCAACTTCGTCGGCCGGATGGGCAGTCCCAAGGCCGAGGTGTTCCTGGCCAGCCCGGCCACCGTCGCCGCCAGCGCCGTCGAAGGGAAACTGACCGACCCACGCAAATACTTGTAGGAAACACGATGAATCCGCATGGGCAGCAAAGCTGCCCATCCTACGGTTTCGCCTGATAGAAAGAGGAATAATCATGGCAAGAGCACACGTATACCAACGCGATCACATCAATACGGACGAAATCATACCAGCGCGGTATTTGAATACGGACGCCGAAGAGGAATTGGCGCAGCATTGCCTGGAAGATCTGGACGTGGATTTCGTGAAAAAGATCCAGCCGGGCGATGTGGTGGTGGCCGGCGACGATTTCGGCTGCGGCTCCAGTCGCGAGCACGCGGTATGGGCTCTTCGCGGGGCGAAGGTGCAGGCGATCATCGCTCATTCGTTCGCCCGCATCTTCTATCGCAACGCGATCGACTGCGGGTTCCACGTGATCGAATCGGCCGACGCAGCCGAGAAAATCCAGGACGGCGACGAGGTCGAGATCGACTACGAGGCCGGCGTAATCCGCGACAAGACCAACGGCGCGGAGATCAAGTTCGAGCCGCTGCCGCCGTTCGCCCAGGAGATCTTCGCGGCCGGTGGTCTGCTGAACAAAATCGCCGCGGAACTGAAGGGCTAATGTTGATGCGATCAGATAGTAGGCGACATATCTGGTGTGCGGCCATCGTCGGCCTGGTGCTAGCCATGGGCCTGGTGGGTCAGGTGCGCGCCGACGTGGTGACCTATCCGGCCCCTGACGGAGCGGCGCGTGCCGCCGACTTTCGCGTGAGCGTCGAGGGCCAGGCGCAGTTCGTCTACGACTGTGAAATCGCGGCTTTCGCTTCCTTCTCTTTCGCGCAGCGCGTGCACGTGGCGGTGACGCCTGAGAGAGCATTCTCCCGGGTGGATATCCGGCCCAAGCATCAGGGCGTGACGTTTGCCGTTGAGAATGGAACCATTCGGTTCGACCTGGATGAGCCTTGTCAGTTGAGTATCGAGCTGGACGGCGACATCGAGCGGCCGCTATTGCTATTCGCCAATCCGCTGGAGAAGAAGGTCCCGAAGCCCAACGACAAAGGCGTGCATTACTTTGGGCCGGGCCGGGTTCATGAAGCCGGCGAGATCATGCTTAAAAGTGGTGAAACGCTCTACATCGCCGGCGGCGCCGTCGTGCGCGGCCGCGTGCGTGCCGAAGGCGCCAGGAACGTGAAGGTATGCGGACGCGGCGTCCTGGACGGCAGCCATCGCGACTACAAGACGCAAATGCTGAAGTTCTCCGAGTGCACCAACGTCGACCTGGAAGGCACCACCATCCTGAACAGCTACGGCTGGACCGTCGTACCGGTCAAGTCGGACAACGTCAGGATCGAGAACGTCAAGATCGTCGGCTGGCGCGACAACGACGACGGGGTCGACATCGTCGGCTGCCATAACCTGGTGATCGTGGATTCGTTCCTGAGAACGAAAGACGACTGCATCGCGGTCAAGGCCTCGCCTGGCTACTTCAAAGGCGGCGAGAGCGGCTTGCGCAACGTCAAGAACGTCGCGGTCGTCAACTCCGTCCTGTGGAATGCCGAGTGGGGCAACGCGATGGAGATTGGCTTCGAGTTGCAGACCGACTCGATCAGCGATGTCGTCTTCAAGGATTGCGACATCATCCACGTCGAGCGCGGCGGCACCTTCACGATCCACAACGGAGACTGGGCGACAGTCGAGAACATCCGGTTCGAAGATATCCGTGTCGAGGATTCGCGTGAGAAGCTGATCGAGTTCCGCATCGGCCTGTCCATCTACAGTGGCGATTGTCCGCAAGAATATCATCGGCAGAACCCGCAGCGTAAGTGCAGCCCGCTCGGACAGTGGATGGCGGTCGCAGATGATGAGTTGGAGGTGTACGCCGGCAAGCGGGGACACATCCGCAACATTCACTTCAAGAACATCGAAGTGACGGGGCCGAATCCGCCCAAGTCCTTTCTGATCGGCTACGACGAGGGCGAGCACAGCGTGCAGAACGTCATCATCGAGAACCTGCGGATCAACGGGGTACGCGTCGAGAACGCGGACGAAGCCAATATGGTGATTGAAAAAACTCAGAACGTGCTCTTCAAGTAGAAAGACGAAAAGAATGGATATGAACCGGCGCGACTTTTTGAAAGCTGCGAGTGCAGGGGTCGCCCTGCTCGCTGGCGGAGCCGGTGCGTCTGCACTGCTGGGACAAGACCGCGCGCCGGCTCGGCCGAACTTCGTGTTCTTCCTGATCGACGATCTGGGGTGGACGGATCTGGGCTGCTATGGCAGCACGTTCTATGAGACGCCGAATATCGACCGGCTGGCGAGCGAAGGGATGCGTTTCACGAACGCCTATGCGGCCTGTCCGGTCTGCTCGCCCACACGGGCCAGCATCATGACGGGCAAGTACCCGGCCCGGCTGGGCATCACGCAATGGATCGGCGGGCCCAACGAACCGACGCCCTATCGACACTATATGCCCCTCGAAGAGGTGACGATCGCCGAGGCCTTGAAGGAGGTCGGCTACGCGACGGGCTTCGTCGGCAAGTGGCATCTGTCCACGCGCGGAGAAGACCGGTTCCAATACTATCCTGACCGCCAGGGCTTCGACGTCAATATCGGGGGGGATTGGTCCGGCGCGCCGCCGACCTATTTTTATCCTTACGAGAAGCGCGGGCGCAAGTTGGAGAGTATGCCGGCCGGAGGCGTCGAAGGCGAGTACCTGACGGACCGCCTGACAAACGAATCGCTGAAGTTCCTCGAGGCGAACAAGGACAAGCCGTTCCTGTTGTATTTGTCGCATTACGCGGTGCACACGCCGATCGAATCGAAGCCGGCGTTGACGGAGAGATATCAGGCGAAGGCCAAAACACTGCCGAGGCCGGCCGGGCCACACGCGCAACCGGTCTATGGACGCTACCAGACGCGCATGGCGCAGGACAACGCCGCGTATGCGGGGATGGTACAGAGCGTCGACGAAAGCGTTGGCCGGGTGATGGACAAGCTCGCAGCGCTGGGGCTCGAAAAGAATACGATCGTGATCTTCATGTCCGACAATGGCGGCCTGTCCACGGTGCCCCGTGAGGGACCCACCTGCAACCTGCCTCTACGGGCGGGCAAGGGCTGGCTCTACGAAGGCGGCATTCGCGAGCCCATGCTGATCAAATGGCCCGGCACGGTCAAACCAGACAGCGTGTGTGACGAGGCGGTGACAAGCACGGACTTCTATCCGACCATGCTGGAGATGGCGGGCCTGCCTTTACGACCGGAGCAGCACGTCGACGGCATCAGCCTCGTGCCGCTGCTCAAAGGGACAGGCACGCTTCAGCGCGACGCGATCTACTGGCACTATCCCCACTACCACGGCAGTGGCAACCGCCCCAGCGGCGCCGTGCGGGCCGGCGACGACAAACTGATTGAGTGGTATGAGGATGGCCAGATCGAACTCTACAACCTAAAGGAGGATCTGGCCGAACAGAACAACCTGGCGGCAACGAAGCCCGAAAGGGCTGCCGCATTGCGCCAGATGTTGCACGCCTGGCGCGCGCAGATGAATGCGAAAATGCCGGCGGGCCCGCCCCGCGACGATTTTCAGACCTGGCTGAAGGCCAAGGAGGTGTAACATGGGCAATTTGTTGTCCGTGCTGATTCCTTGGGAGTAATATAGACGACACTTTGTCATCCTGAGCGCAGCGAAGGAGCTGGCTACAGATTTGGGACGCGTTAGAGATTCGCTCCCCAGATCCTTCCCTCCACTGCGTTCCGTTCAGGATGACAAACAATGCAAGTTTGACGTTTTGCACAAGGAGAATTGACGGTGTACAAGATTGCAGTGATGCCCGGCGACGGGACGGGGCCGGAAGTGACGGTCGAAGCAGTGAAAGTGCTCAAGACCGCGGCCGAGAAGTTTGGTTTCAAGGTCGACCTGACCGAGTTCGATTTCGGTGGCGAGCGCTACAAGAAGACGGGCGAGACCCTGCCTGACAGCGCCGTTGACGAACTGCGCAAATTCGACGCGATTCTGCTGGGCGCGATCGGCCATCCCGACGTCGCCCCGGGCATCCTGGAGAAAGGCATTCTGCTGAAGGCCCGCTTCGAGCTGGACCAGTACATCAACCTGCGTCCGGTGAAGCTCTTCCCCGGTGTCGAGACGCCGCTGAAGGACAAGGGCCCGAACGAGATCGATTACGTGGTGGTTCGCGAGAACACGGGCGACGCCTACACCGGCACCGGCGGCTTCACCATGAAGGGCACGCCCAACGAGGTGGCGGTGCAGTCGGCCGTCTACAACCGCTTCCAGGTCGATCGTTGTCTCAAGTACGCCTTCGAATACGCCAAGAAGCACGGCAAGAAGGCGCGCGGCAAGGGTAAGGAGAATACGCTGGCCCTCTGCGGCAAGACCAACGTCCTGACCTTCATCTACGATCTGTGGGAACGTGCCTTCAACGAAATGGGCGAGGCCGAGTATCCCGACATCCGCCGCGACTACTATCACGTCGATGCGACGTGCATGTGGATGGTGAAGAACCCCGAGTGGTTCGACGTGATCGTCACGGGTAACATGTTTGGCGACATCATCACCGACCTCGGCGCCATCACGCAGGGCGGGATGGGCATCGCCGCGGGCGGCAATATCAACCCCGAAGGCGTCAGCATGTTCGAGCCGATCGGCGGCAGCGCTCCGAAGTATACGGGCCAGGGCGTGATCAATCCGCTGGCCGCGATCTGCTCGGCCCAGATGATGCTCGAGACCCTGGGCGAAGAGAAAGCGGCGGCCGCGATTGAAGAGGCCGTGATGTATGTGACCGGCAACAAGCTCAAGAGCCTGGCCGCCGGACGCATGGGCTACTCGACCTCCGAGGTGGGCGATCTCGTCGCCGAGAAGGTCGCCGAGTAAGAACACGATTGCATTCAGATCGGGTGGTAGCGTCAAACACAGCTTGACGCTGCCACCCGGCTCTTATCGGCAAGAGCCGATGGACGCCATCCAAACCTCTCTTGACGAGAAGAAGCAAGGGGTACGAGGATTCGGACTGATGGAAGCTATTCAATATCATCCCATCGGAAGAATCGCTTCGCCGTTCCAAGACAATACCGGCGTACCTCGACAAGCGGTGGGGGCTCTGGATACCAGGGCAACGATAGAGATATTCGACGCGTTCGCGGAGGGGCTGAAGGATTTGGATGGCTTCAGCCACATTGTCGTGATCTTCCATTTGCACCGGGTCACCAAGCCAAGTCTCGTGGCGCATCCGCCTTGGGATGGCAAGGAACACGGCGTTTTCGCGACCCGCAGTCCCTACCGGCCGAACCCTATTGGCATCTCGGTCGTTCGCCTGGAGCGTATCGATGGCAACGTGCTGGAGATCTCCGGGGTCGATATGATCGATGGGACCCCCGTGTTGGACATAAAACCCTACATCCCTGAACTGAATCCCACGGCAGAGGTCAAAGTCGGCTGGCTGGCGGCCGGGAAGGCGGAAGGAATGATCCGAAGCCGGTCCGGCGACCGTTGATGCGAAACCCGTGTAGGTGAAATTGCCATGTCATGTCCCTGGTATTCCGTGTGTCCGTTGAGGCGATTCGAGCGAGAGGGCAAGCTGTCCGATTCCTGGGCTCGGGACTACTGTAAGACGACGGACAATTGGCGCCACTGTCGCAGATACCAGTTGGAGGAGAGGGGAATTGTGCATGCTGACAACATATTGCCCAATGGTGAAGTCGATGAATCACTCCAAGCGTAGAAACAGTTCTTTCGTTCGTGGGATCGTCGTTCTCGCCTCGCTGTGGATGACGTTCGAGGCACACGTTGCGGCCGATGAAGCGACCCGGCCCCTGCCCAACGCGCGGCAGCTTGCATGGCAGGAGGCAGAGTTCGGTGTGGTCTTTCATTACGATCTGCACGTCTTCGATGGGAAGAAGTATGGGCAGGGAGGCAACCGGATTACGCCCATCGCGGACTACAACATCTTCAATCCGAAGCACCTCGATACGGATCAGTGGATCTGTGCGGCGCGGGATGCGGGGGCGCGGTTCGCGATTCTGACGGCGACGCATGAGACGGGCTTCGCGCTCTATCAGTCGGACGTCAATCCCTATTGCCTCAAGGCCGTGAAGTGGCGAAACGGCAAGGGTGATATCGTCCGTGAGTTCGTCCATTCGTGCCGCAAGTACGGGCTGAAGCCCGGGATTTACGTGGGTATCCGCTGGAACTCGTTCCTGGGCGTGCATGATTTCCAGGTCAATGGCGAAGGGCCCTTCCGCGACCATCGGCAGGCGTATTACCGAGCCATGTGCGAGGGCATGGTGCGCGAGCTCTGCACGCGCTACGGCGAGTTGTTCGAGATCTGGTTCGACGGCGGCGCCAGCCATCCCGACAAAGGCGCACCGGACGTTCTGCCGATTGTCAAACGGCACCAGCCCAACTGCCTGTTCTATCACAACGAACAACTGGCCGAGGCCCGCTGGGGCGGGTCGGAATCAGGCACCGTCCCGTATCCATGCTGGGCGACGTTCCCCAACTTCTACTCGCATGGCAGCGATAGCCCGCGCGAGCACCTCCGATTGCTCAAGACGGGCGATCCGAACGGCGCGTACTGGATGCCCGCCATGTCGGATGCGCCACTGCGGGGCTACAACGGCCGGCATGAATGGTTCTGGGAGCCGGGCGACGAGGCTCATATCTACCCACTGGAGAACCTGGTGGAGATGTACACCAAGTCCGTGGGCCGCAACTCGACCTTGATCCTGGGCCTGACACCCGATCCCAACGGCCTGATGCCGGCGCCGGACGTGGCGCGGCTCAAGGAATTCGGCGCCGAGATCCGCCGGCGTTTCGACAAGCCAATCGCCACGCTCGACAGCGTAGGATGGGCTTCAGCCCATGCCGATGAAAACGACCAGGGACCGCATGGGCTAAAGCCCATCCTACTTCTGGATCTCAAACAGCCGACACAGATCAACCACGCTGTTCTCATGGAAGACATCCGTCAGGGAGAGCGCGTCAGAGCGTATGTGCTGGAGGGGCTCTCCGCCGGAAGCTGGATCGCGCTGGCCAAAGGCACCTGCATCGGTCACAAACGCATCGAGCACTTCGAGGACGCAACGGTGACCAGGGTCCGGCTCAGAGTAACACAGGCCGTCGCCGAACCCATCATCCGGAACTTGTCCGTGTTCCAGGTCGAATAGAGAGACGTCCACGTCAATCCATACCCGCATCGTGAGACTGTTGACGAACGCAAGAAAACGCCAGGTCCCCGCGACCCGAGATAGATCAGCTTGTATTTCTCATGAACGCGGCTCGATGCCTGCGCAAACAGGCGTCTGTCACCCTGGAAACACACAGGTTCTCGGTTTGGGTGTAGAAATGCGCTGTTTGCACCGGGGTTTCATCATAATATAATGGCAGGGACGTGGCAGACGAGAAAGTTAGCCTGCAAGTGTGATTTCTATGCCTGCGAATCTGACACCGGATTATTTCAAGGCCGAGGAGTGGTTCCGCAACGCCGGGACCAACGAGGAGAAGATCCTCGCGCTGGAAGAGATGCTCAAGGTCATCCCCAAGCACAAGGGGACGGACCACCTGCGGGCCGACCTGCGGCGCAAGCTCAGCAAGCTCAAGGACGCCGCCACGGCCAAGGGCAAAGCGGGCAAGCAGGTCGATATCTTTCACGTGCCGCACACCGGCGCCGGGCAGGTCGTCCTGCTGGGGACCCCGAACTCAGGCAAGAGTGCCATCGTCGGCGCCCTGAGCAAGGCCAAGGTCAGCGTTGCGGACTTCCCCTTCGCCACCCACGCCCCGGTCCCGGGCATGGCCCACTACGAGGACGTGCAGATTCAGCTCGTGGACATGCCGCCCATCACCGCCGACTACATGGCGCCGGGCCAGGTGGGGACCTATCGGAATTGCGACCTGATCGCCATGGTGGTCGATTTGTCCGACGACGTCGAGGAGCAGTTGCTCATTCTGCTGGACTTCCTGGAAACGCGGAAGCTGCTGATCGACGAGGAGACGCCGGCCGTGGATGACCAAGGCAACGTGCTGGGGCGCAAGGTCTTCTGCCTGTGCACCAAGGCCGACATCGCGGTAGACGGCGCGTTCGAACTGGCGCAGAAGTCATGTGATCATGCAATGCCGTTCGTGCAGGTCTCCGTCGAGACGGGCGAGGGAATGGATACACTAACGAAGTTTCTGTTCGACCAACTGGAGATCATTCGGGTCTACGCCAAGCCACCCGGCAAGCCCGCCGATATGAACGACCCCTTCACCCTGCCCATCGGCGCCGATGTCCACGACCTGGCCCGCACCATCCACCGCGAACTGGCCGAGAAGCTCAAGAGCGCCAAGTGCTGGGGCACCGGCGTCTACGACGGCCAGAACGTCCACCTGGACCACGTCCTGCACGACAAAGACATCGTCGAACTCCACTTCGGCTAGACAGCAGCCATCCGTGCCGCTTCAGGCCGAACTGCCTCCCCCCAAAGCATCTCTGAAATTCGCAACGGGCACAACAAGCGGCTCGTCGACAGGGGAAATTGTATCCAGCAGCGTGAGGCGCTGGAAAAAACGATAGGGACAGCCAAATCACATGGACGTTCACACACAGCGTTTCAGGGGTAGAACGACGGGCCCTGAGGACCCACCGTCTTGAGCCATGGTTGAGTTCACTCGGCCGCGGTGTGAACCCCACCGATAGATCAGGCCACCGGCCAAGGCGGTGAATGGGGCGACGGCGACCAGGCCGAAACTGCCCACGATGGTGTTGAGGATCTCGGCGGCCACGAAGGTTCGGTTGAGCATGCTCATCACCGGCACGCCCATCCCCATGAAGAGCATGAGCAGCGTGATGTAGCTGCCGGAATAGGCCAGCAGCAGCGTGGTGGTCATGGTGCCGACCACGGAGCGGCCGACGGCCATGCCGGAACGAATGTGCTCGAACAAGCCAATGTCGGGCTTCTTCTCCATAATCTCGTGCATCGAGGCAGCGATGTCCATGGCCAGGTCCATCACGGCTCCCGAACAGGCGATAAACACACTGGCCACAAAGATCCGGGTGAGATTGAGGTGATCGAAGCCCGAATAGAGCAGGGTCTCGGCAAAGGGACGCACGGCCCCGTGCAAGCGGAACTGCTTCGTGAACATCATCGCCAAGAGACAGGCCAGCAGCAACCCGGAGAAGGCGCCCACGAACGTGACCAGGCCTTTGCGCCGGAGTCCGCCCACCAAAAAGCTCACAGCAGCCGTCAGCGCGCCTACCACGAGCAAACCAACGAGGATCGGGTCTTTGCCTTTGAGAAAGACCGGAATCATCACTTTCCAGATCATCAGGGCAGCAAAGACAAACGAGAGAACGGCCTTGAAGCCGGTCCAGCCACCAACGAGGACGAGCAGAAACACAAACAGCGTCACCAGCGCGACTTCGAGGCGGAGTCGGTAGTTGCCCCGGGCCACGGCGCGGGCGGGTTGGCCGTTGATGACGGCGTATTCGACCAAAATGTCTCGGCCTTCCTTGAAGACCTCGTCCATTTCCATTTTCCCGGTCAGTTGATTGGCGACCGGCACGGTCCGGCCTGCGAACGGACCGTCGAGCAATTCCACATCAAGATCCTGCGTGCCCGTCTTGACGATGAGACTCTGATGGATGTCAGAATTATCAACCGCCTTGATCCGCCCCCGAGCGAAGTGCGAATTCTTGGGCAGTCGATTCTCGAAGCCGGAGGGAAGATAGAACAGTCCGACACAAATGAGGGCGAACAGACCCACGAAAGCAATGTCTTTCCATCTGGCAGTGCGTCGTAACGACATCGGCTTGGACTCCTGGTTCGTCGCGCCAAGAAGGCGACGGGGCAAGCGAAGCTCCACACCTGCCCCATCGCAGTCAGGCAAAACAACGTTCGTCAATCACTCTCTGCTAGTAAAGCGAGCCGCCCATCGCTTCGGCGATCCGCACCGCAATGTCGGTGTTGTCATAGTAGCCGAGGAAGCGGGCGTCGTTGGCCATTACCGGAACAGGCACGGCCGTGTGGCTGTAGCTGGTCCAGGCCAGACCGGCACGGGCGTTGACCAAGTGCGTGCAGGCGACACCCAAAGGACTGTAACCACCGTAGATCAGGTAGTCCTCTTCCGAGCCACGAATTTCTTGGCCCGTCATTTGACGGTCATAAGCCTCTTCCAACTGGCTCTTCTGGAGATCCGTCAGGTCGGCGTAGACCAAGCCGAAGGCGTTCGCAATCATGGTCTGCATCTGCGCATCGTCGGCCAGATTCAAGCTGGTCAGGTCGGCATCGGCCGGTCCGAACACACCCAGGACAACTTCCATGAGGTTCCAGAGGCTCAGCGGATCGTTCTGGTACTGCTCCAGACAGGCGTCAAAGGCTTCGTATGACATGGTTTGGCTGGTGAGGTTCTGGTAGGCACTATCATACATCGTGCCGGCCCAACCCTGTGTCAGACCACCGGTTTCGTGGTCGGCCGTGATGACGATCAGACACTCGCCCGGATGGGCCTTGGCGAAATCGATGACGACCTGGCACGCCTCATCGAACGCCAGCGTGTCGTAGACACTCGTCACGGCGTCATTGGCGTGGCAGGTCCAGTCGATCTTGCCACCCTCGACCATCATGAAGAACCCGTTGGCGTTGTCCAGCAGACGAATTCCCTCGGCCGTGACTTCCGCCAGCGACCAAGCCTCTTCCGGACGATCGATCTCGTACATCATGGCACCGCTGTTGAAGCTGTGCGCTTCGTCCAGCGCAGCCACGCACTTGGTGCCGGCCGACACCGCGGCCAGCTCATCGCGATTGTGCACGACGGTGAAGCCGTTGTTCTCGAACTGCGTCCACAGATTGACGACGTTCGGATCGCCGGCCGCCAGTTCGGGCCACAGCTCGGCTCGGGAACCGGTGTAACCGTCGGTATAACGGAACGTGCCACCGCCCATGAAATCGATCGTGCCACTGTTGGCGGCTTCCTGAGCGATGTGGAAGTATTTGTTGCGGGTGTCCTGATGGGCGTAGAAGACCGCCGGGGTGGCATGGTCAAGCGAGACGCTCGAGACGATGCCGACCTTCTTGTTCTGCTCTTTCGCCAGTTCAGCCAGGGTCTTGTAGGACACGTTGGGGTCCTCCGGATCGACGGAGATGGCCCCGACATAGGTCTTGTAGCCACAGGCCAGCGCCGTACCGGCAGCCGCCGAGTCGGTAATCAACTGATTCCAGGCCCAGGTTTTCTGCATGCCAACGTAGGGCATCTCGGCGTTCATCGCCAGATCGGTGGATTTGCTCAAATAGGAATCGTCGATATCGTTGACATCGATTGCAGCCAGGAAGGCCTCGGCCGCGTGGATCTGCACACTGGCCATGCCGTCGCCAATCATGAAGAATACGTACTTGGCCGGGCCATTCAGCGGCTCCACCTGGGCCATGGCCGCTCCGGCCAGCAGCGATACGATACACATGGACAAGATCGTTCGTTTCATGTCTTCATCTCCTTCGTTCGTCTCTTGAATGTTCTTCTGATGGCCTGCGTTCCACAACGCAGGCGGCCCTGTTCGTTTGCTGATGAGATCACTCTCTCCTGCACGATCCACCTCCTCCCATTGGCAACACATCCCGCCTCTCGGGACGCTCCGGTCACCTCCTTTCTCCATTCCTTCGGGGACATCGGTGGTTCCAGCCGAAGCCCAGAGCGTCATGATCGTGTCGTTGTGACGAGGACAGACGGGACAATAGGTGTCGATCTGCGCGGGCCAGGTAACGCGCAGACCCATCGAGAGACAACAAGGACGTGTCACGCGCACAAAACGAACTTGAGTCGTTTCGCACCAAGTGCTATAATGAAGCGAACTGATCGGGAGAACAGGAATGCTCTCCTGGTCAGGCCACGGTGAGCCGGCATGTGCTTCCCAAGGCTGCGTGCCGGTTCGCCCCTGTCTTCTCGTATGATGTCACATCTCGTGCGATCTTACTGACGCCTTGTTACATCGGCATGGTCCTTTCCCGTAAGCAAATCGACCACTAGGACTATAGCAGTGTGAATCCTGCGTTGCCCAACACAACGCGTTGTCTGGGCGAAAGCCTTCTAACGCAGTTCAATTAGCAGACGATTGCCGTAAGAATAAAACGCTGTTAAATCTGTGTCTCCTTCGGCGCGCGCTGATGAACGTGCCTCAACTGTCATCGCAATGAACTCACGCATGGGGAAACGTTCGCAGGATGGTGCTGTGCAGATCAGCAGGGTCGTGGCACAATCGATCGGCTTTGGCGCCGATGAGTTCCTGTACCGCGCCGAAGCCATAGGTGACGGCAAGCGTGTGGGTGCCGTTGGCCTGGCCCGCGGCGATGTCACTGGCGCGGTCGCCGATCATCACGGTCCGTTTGGGGACGAGTTGGCGCTTGGCGAGAATATGCGCGACCAGTTCCGTCTTATCGTCGAAGCGCCCGTTCAGCTCCGGGCCAAACGTCGCTTCGAAGTATGGATCCAAGCCAAAATGGCGCACGATGCGCTCGGCGTAGATCGTCGGCTTGGCCGTGACCACGTAGAGCATGAAGCCATCGTCGTGCAAGGCACTCAACAATTCAGGAATACCTTCGTAGACCACGTTTTCGAAGAGACCGACATCGGCATAGCGGTGCCGGTAATGGCGGATCGCGGCATCGACCAGTTCGGCCTCATCGGTACCCAGCAAATCCGGGAAGGTCCACCGCAAGGGCGGACCGATATACTTGACCAGTTCCTCCT